>SMTZ1_10007297_pt1 | contig 17719 bp, 19 predicted proteins | sample DeeMarSWOR136_30_FD_25667 | JGI IMG/M metagenome (IMG submission 25667)
CTGTTTCTTTACTCAAATTATGTCGCTCTACAGCAATTTCTGCCAGTTTTTTGCCAATATCGTAGTTAGTGCCCTGGAGAACCAGGTGGCGCACTGTCATGAACCCTTTGTCACTGATAACAGATTCAGACCATTTCATAGCTACTCCTCTTTTCACATTTTAAAGAAAGGGATTTTCTCTCATAGTCTGAGATATGGTAATAAGATTCTCCTTTCTTCTTACTGTCTATTCTCATAGGTCTCACAGTAGACTTTTTTTGTACGAAATCTGTTAATCCATATATAGTTTTCTGTAGCAAGGTTGATATAAATCCTCTACTCGTACGATGATTCAAATTGGATCTGTTTTGTAACAATGAAATTGCTAAAATCAAAGAGAACATACACGTCCCCATATTTTTCAATCTAATCTTTTTCTAACCCACTTGATTTACACTCCACCACCATAGCATGATTACCAGCATTATCTATTAACACAAGATCAGGAGATACTTTTCTACCTTTTGAATTGAGAACAGTATCCCATTCTAGAATTGCCACCTCATAACCCAGGCGGTAAAGAGGATTAGGAAATTTAGAACTGCCATTAGGTTCTGCTAGCCCTATCATGCAGCATATTAAAATTCGGTGTTTTTCTTCTGGCACCAACTCAGAAAAGTCTACCATATTCAACCCCTTCCAATTTCGCATTTGAGTCGTAATTATGCTGCACTAATGAGTAAAATCTCGCTACAGTATTGCCACATGACCCTTTAGGAAGGTATAACCTGATCCAGTCATGTGACATTTCTAGGTTTAGTTTGCCCCCAGTATGGAGATCCACGCCAGTTATGGCAATAAAATCTTCAGATTCATACCGGGGAAATCCTAAAAAACGAAAAGGATTTCTGCAGGATGTCACCTCCTGTGAAAAAGAGTGAATATCTTCAATCGATCTGCTCAGAACAATAATAAGAGGATGACCTGACATTTTCAGAAAATTTGATTTTATGAGCCCCATTGTGACTTCTTCTTCAATATACGTAATTGTATTAACATATTCCTCTTTTGCAGTTCGCAGAAGGTACAAGTGCCCATCGATGGAATTTCCTCCCCTCGCTGTAAATTTTCCTTTGTGCATGATATCGTCTAAGATAAAATGCGATTGATCGTTTTCCACCACATATTTTATTCCAATTCCAGAAACTGGTGAAGAATGTGACAGCCCCTCGCACACTCCCAGGATGTTATATAATTGGTTATCAGTTGTTTGCTGTATTTCAGATTTTATGCGGGAGAGTTTTCTAAAGAGCTCTAGCACATCCCCTGCAGCTGAACCCCACAATTTCATGCTGAGGTTTCCAATTTTTTTGTCTTCTAGTCTTAGTACTTCTGCGTACTGTATAGTAATGGCTCTTGGAAATCCTTTTTCCTTAAATCTTTCCATATACTGACTAGGAAACCAGATGTAGTCCTTTTTAATCTCATTTTTGGCTATTTTATCAATGAAGAGGTCTACTACTGCACTTTTCTCTACTGTGTGAATTGTCCAGAATCGTTCGTTAAGAACATCAACATACAAGGTAGAGAATTTTTTTACATCCTCCCTTTTGAACTTAACAACAAAAAGGGTGGAATCGTCAGTTTTTGATATTTTTACTTTATATTTGGGCACAGTAAGTTCTTTTAGTGGTTTGTGCGACTCTATTACATAACTTTTCACCATATTTGTGTCTTCTTCCAACTCCTGATATTCTCTCTCCAGTTCATAGGTTTTAGTAATAGCCCATTCAAGAAATTGGTGAAGCTCTTTCCTATTTTTTATCTTGGGTTCTGGTATCTTTTCAATGTCGTCTTCTGGCGTGACATCATCTGTGTGAGCAATTTCTGGTTTCAATTTCACTATCTCGGTCATGTCTCAGCCTTCAGAATATATAAGCTTTAGGTTGTTTTTTATCTATAGAATTTTGATATATTTTTTGTTTCAGCAATTGAAAAGATTAAGACATCTTTCTATTCAAGAATTTTCATTTTCACGTAATATTTTTCCAGTGCTCTCACAACTTATTTATATGATCATGTCCCACGTGAGACATCAAGGGTGATAGCATGAAGTCATCTGAAAAAATGTATGTGGTAGATTACGATATACCAGTAACCCAACCCGGGAGAAGACAATTCTACAGGTACTTAACCAAGATCTTGAGGGATTGCTGCTGGAAGAAGAGCAGTAACAGCGTCATCTTAGTGGATGATCGCTCTGTAGCCTTCAGCATTTTGCAGTTAGCCAAGGCATTTAATGCTCAATACGCCAACATGTATGAAGCTGTGCCAATTTGTTAAAACATGACGATTAGTTTTATAATATAGCAAAAGAAGTAAATAGTCATTAATTGAGTTTTGAGAAAAACCTATTTTCTCATTTTTTTTATGGATTTACTGCATAATATTGGCATTATTATATTCATCATTTAACGAGATTTAATTTCCTATGCTATAGGTTATCAAGCAAGAACGAATTTTGATTTCACCGAATTGTAGCACAAAAGTGGACTCTTAGATAGGTTTCAATTTTTCAGAAATCTACCTCCTGCTATAAAGGGTCTTCAATTGTATTAACATCTACTCACAGGGGAGCAAATAATCTCCTGCCTCACCCAGCATCATCTGGTAATACTCACCTTTTTTACCAACAACCTTTTCTACAGTACCCCTGGCAGTGACAACATCTCCTTTTTTCACGTGCTCACAGAATCGACCTCTCAAACTCACTATCTGGGTTACCCCTTTAATACTGGAACCTTCAAGAGCATAACAACAAGGAGTAAATATATTTTCAGTATCATCTCTTATTTTCGCTTTTAGTGTTGCCTTGTGTAGTGGGATGTACTGCACCTCACCATATTCTGTATATTCTGACTTCAAAAATCTAAAAAAATACTCTTTCCCCTGAAATAATCCGTGCATAACCTTTCTTTGTTCTAATTCCACCAGGTCTTCTGTTGCAGATCCCCACCTGAACTGTGCTTTTTCTTGGGCTCTCTTGGTGTCAAATGGATGGACAACCCCTTTCTCTCTCAAGGTTTTCAACTGGTCATATACCTGAAGACAGTATTCCTCCCCGTATACAATGAGATCAATATCAGATTCTGGTGTGTGCAGCCCCACCAGGATAGAACCTGATACACCCAGAGTCTCCACAGGTACCTGTAAAGCCTTCACCAACTGGACAGTGCATTCTTCTAGTACATCCCGGTTGCCCTTCACCAATTTTAACAGCTTTTTACGCGGATCATACACTTTTTTAATGTTTTTATGGGGTACACCCTGTAACTCTTGTTGAAAAATAGGGTCAAAATACACATAGTGTGGAAATTTCTCTTTCAAGAACTGGTAGCGTTCTCCCAGATCATAGATCTTCCGGTAAGACTTTTTTCCTCTTTTCCTCTCTCCTTTTTTATCCAGTACATACCTTATGTAACAGATAACACGATTTGGAGGATGACAAATCCCTTTAACATCAAAAATTAACCCTTCAACACTTTCCAAAAAATCTCCTTCTCGAGCTACAACTTTCATCATCTGCTCCTTCTATTCTTACATCTTTTAGAATCTTTTTCTTCAGCAGCCTTGAGGGCCTTTTCCTCTTTATAAGAATCAATTACTATCTTTCTTTCTGCTTTAGCCCATTTCAGGGTCATTCCAGGTTCAGGGTCTCCAGTTCCGCCAACGATTGCGATTTTTTTCATAGGGCTCCACCCTCTTTTCTGATAAACCCTTATATATTTTGCTGTACTATGTACTTTCGTATAGAGTCTCTTTTCTCAACCTGCAGATTGGATAGCAGATTCTATACGCAAAGACCGAACATTAATAGATAACCCTCGCATTTCACCAGTTCTAGTTTTGAAAGGCAACCTGTTCAGTTACAGACTGACCTGGAAATCAGTAATAAGCAGAATAGATGTATCCCAGTGGATTATGCGCTAAAATTCTGTCTTTGACTGCTAGTGTGGTGACAGGGGCTGCAGAGTGCTTGTAAAAGAGGATATCGTGGCCCACACAGAGCCCTACTACAATGTTGAAGTCTGTATTTTCCTTATTCATGATAGTAGCCTGACCAATGGGGTTACAGGAAGCTTCAAATCTTTCAGATTCAATCTTTTCCAGGCCATACTCTTCCTTGTCTATTCCACAGACTTTGCAGCACACTGATACAACTTCAAATTCTTTCTTGAGAATTTCATGTATTTTCCTGGCTTCTCCTGATAACCCAATGCAGAAAATAAGTCCCAGTTTTCGGTAGCCCATCTTGTGGGCGTAGAGCATGGTTTCTTCCATGCGTGTCTTTTTCTTGTAGTAGCAGCTTTCAATGTGGGAGGCAGCTTTCATAGTTTCTAAGTCCGTGCCTGTAATCTTTTCTTCGATTTCTGTGATGTAGGGAGTGCAGTCCTTGCCACGGTAGCACTCCTTGGCTTCACATTCTGCGCAATTCATGGGCTAGTTTTGTTGTTTTGAATTTAAAGATTGAGGTCAAGGGGAGAAGCTGGCAGGGTTACACTGGTGCAGACATGTAAATATTGGTCAAGTGGAGGTGTGGAGGTGCATAGAGTACATACAGCATGAACCTTTCCAAAAGATCACTTCACCTGCAGAAAGTGAAGAGAGAAAACCTGATTGAGAAAGAACTCTCAATCAGAGTCGGAGTTGTCTAATAAGTCACCACCTTCAGAAGTCCTGGACCTTGAAATATGCTTTGAGGTTCTGAACAACGATCAAGATTATCACATCAATCTATTGTGTATTGTGTAGACTATATCGTGCCCATTGTTGTATAATTAATTGGGTTGACTCGTGCATTCCTGTATACAAGTGTACTTTCTGCCACGATTAGTTTGTGGCCAGTCTATAATCTTTCTACACGAAAGCTAAAATTAAACTCTATAGAAAATTAAAAAAGGAAAAAATAAAGCCGCTGCATTACAACAATTAATCTTTGTGGTTTTTCAGGCAATGAAGGAGTTTTGTTCAATCTTGTTTCGCTGCGGTTTGTAGTGGAATAGCACTATAATAGTATTTTTCTCTAACTAATCACATTAAATAATCTTAACACCTTAATGAACTCGATTTTGATAACTTTTAGAAACAGTTGCATAATTTTTTTCTGAGAAAAAGAATCATAAAATCAAGAACCTGATACCCAAAGACTCACAGATAACCTTTTAAACTCTCTTACTGCATGTACAACAATGGAAACTGTTGAACTCAATTTAACAGAAGAAGAATCCAAACAAATTGATAACTATGTCAGAGAAGCGGGTTATTCTTCCCGATCTGAATTCATGAAGGAATTCATACTCTACATTACAGAACCTGAGCTCTCTGAAGAGGTTCTCAAAGAAATTGCTACTGCTCGGAAACAAAGACAGAGAGGAGAAGTCTTCTCTTTTGAAGAGGTCAAAAACCAGTTGGGGCTTTGAATGAGCTATGATCTCACTTTTTCGGCATTAGCTTCAAAAAAACTCAAAAAACTGGATAAAAGAAATGCTTTGCACATTCTCAAAAAGCTAGAAAAGATAGCTCATTCTCCGGCTCATTTTTTGGAACCATTACGCAGAATAGATGCATATAAAGTGAGGGCAGGAGAGTACCGCATTATTGTAGAATGTGACCATGAACAAGAAACTCTCTTCGTGATGACATTGGGTCATCGTAGTGATATCTATAAGGAGATACAGAGATTCAAAATATAAGAGATATTTATTCCTTTAAAGATAAAAAGTCCCTTAGAAGAACCCAGGAAGTCTTCTCACAATTGCAGATATTTGAAACATGATAAAGGGAACTATTTCCTGTGTTTGAGAGGCACAAGTACACCTCCAAGCACCAGAAGGGCTACGAACAGAGTTCCGAGACAATATCCGTTTTCTTCCTCTACTAAATAGAAAGTGAAACAGTTAAACTGGCTGGAACCGTCTGTGAAGTAAGTATGTTCACAAATCTGGAGTTGCCCATCAGAAAGGATGGACAATTCTTGCTGTCTGACGCAGCGTTCTTGATGCCACGTGAGCTCAATAGTTCCATCGACAGCATCAGAAATGCTTGTAGTTTTCTCGCCCCAGTCACAGTCTGTCGGCTGACATTTTCCCCACATATGAACAAAAATCGTGTCCTGATCGATCCGAATCTCGACGCGCGTTATTCCGCTGGTTTCAGGATCTTCGCTCTTCCACGTACCTACGAATTGATAGACTGGAGATCGCGGGCTTACATTGAATGTCCTTGATTCACTCCATTCACTCCAATTTCCCTCATTATCCTGCACTCTTACCTTCCAGGTCCAGTCATTGAGGTTTTCTTCTCTAATATACCCTCCTCGCGTATAGGTATAGTGAGATTCTGCCACATTAGTACTCACTTGAATCCTCCCACGTGGATCCTTCATGCAAATGTGGTAGCAGTTCACTCCACTGTCATCATCTGTTGAATCTGACCAGTCGAAAGACCAATTAATGGGCTGATTTGATATGGTTTCCCCGTTCACTGGTGACATGAGCTTGGGGATAGAGGGTGGCCTAACATCTTTTGGATTAATAACCACTGTGATTCTGCCACTGCCAGATCTGCAAAAGCTCTTGCTGGCCTTAGCTTCAAAAGTGTAGCGTACGGGCTCTGTATATGCACTTGGGTCAAAAGGATGCCAGGCAGCAAGGAAAGCCCCGTCCTTGGTTGTAGAACCGCTTGTCTGGGTAGTCTCAGTGTCTTCGAACCACCCTCCTTCTGTCTTCAGCAACACTTTGGCATTGGAGACTGGATCACCTTTGGAACTGACAGTAACCTGAATATTCAGAATTCCATCAGCATCTATTGCCGAAGGAGTATTTGGAAGAGAAACATCAAGTCTTGGGAATAAAATTTGCGAGCCAAGGTCGAAAAGACTTATTATGAGAAGGATTATGAAAACAACCATAAGGATATTCATTTTTTTAATTTTTTTCTGCTTAGTCTTCCTTGATTCCGCAGAATACACAATGCCTGCAGCTGTGATTATAGCTACAATTACTTCTGCCATATCAATGAGCCCAATTTCCATTCCTGCTCTTTCTACCACTGGAGGTTGTGTTGCTGGGGATTGTGTTGCTGGGGATTGTGTTGGAAGAGCTCTCCATATTTCTGTGCCTGTAGAATCATTTTCAGTTCCTACATAAAAGTATCCATCATAGACAGCCATGGAAAAAGTGCCGGAATTATTTTTATCCTCAAACCCATCCACATTCACCTGCATCCAGGTTGTACCATTGTATTTCCATATCTCTGTGCCTGTAGAATCATTTTCAGTTCCCACATAGAGGCTTCCTTCATAGACAGCCATTGAAAAAGTGCCGGAATTATCCTCATCTCCAAACCCATCCGTATTCACCTGCGACCAGGTTCTACCATTGTATTTCCATATCTCTGTGCCTGTATAATTTTCAGTTCCTACATAGAGATTTCCATCATAGACAGCCATGGAAAAAGTGCTGGAATTATTTTCATCTCCAAAACCATTGTTATTCACCTGCATCCATGCAAGTTGGGCTGCTACAAACCCCAACATTACAATTGAGAATATCGAAAAGATTATTCTTTTCATTTTCTCCTCCTTTGAGCTATTCTTTTCATAAATTTACCACCTTTTCTGTACTTTTGTTCCTCGTTTGCAGAGAGATACTTGAATCAGCCCAGAGTGCTGTGCTCAACTATCTATCACATATTTCCTTTTCTCACTGAGACTTAAATACTTTTCTATTGAAAAATTTTTCAATATTGGTATTGTTATATCTTCCCTTGAAGTTTTTGTGATGCATAAGGTTACATAACTCCAATGAGCATTTTTCCTAGTTCAAAAGGTTGCTAAACTATTAAAATTCAAAAAAAATATAGTTAAATTGCACTATTTAACGTAAATGGTATTTTATCTGAATTTCACCCTATCTTCATGACAACAGATCTATGTTTTTGAAGATTCATTTGTTTCTTCTTATTTCTATTGGTCATAAGTTTCATCACAATAGAAAGATTTATATACTCCTACTCTCTTTACAGATTATCGGTTTTTCTCTTTTATTTTGCATGGATTGTTGTCATAAACTCTCATGACAACAAATTTACTGGTTTTAATCGATTGTTAATACCTCTAAAAATATTTAGATATTATCTTTATGTCTTATAAATACATAACACTTCATTATTAAAATTCATTATTTCAGATGAAATTCATTGAGAGCGTTGTCATGAAATCAGGGGTAAGTTTAGGTATTTTATTAATGAAAGAGTAGTATTATGGTGCGCAAAAATTTTAGATGAGTACAGAAAAATGTACTTTCGGAGATACTATCTGAGAAATAGATTGAGCAAAGAATTTGAGAATATGAACCATGAAGGGCAAAAAAGGTATATAAGAGAAAAACCATGATTGAGAAAGAACCCTCAACTGAGTCACAACCTTTTTATTCTTTCGTGAGAATTTCACACATGGCAATTAGATATCAGACTTTAGCCTTTGAATTTGCACCTGATCTGTACTACAAAGAACCCAAGAATTCTTATGAAGATATTTCACCAAAAGACATGGGTGGCATGTACTGGCGAGCAATTCCCAGTTCTGCATCATGGGCTGATGTGTGCATCCAGTACATCGTGTTTTTCAGGCAGCAATCCTGGGTGCCGAGTATTCTTGATAAATTCTCGGGCAAACTGCCGGGAAATCATCCAAATGATTATGTTCCTCTTTTCTCCTACTTCAAAGAAGAAAAGCTTGTGAGAGTGGTATTTGATGTCTGTCATTACGAAGCAGTAGGAGAGGTCAGTACTCCTTCTGTGTACCTCCATCCAGATGAAAAGCCAAAATTTCAGATCAAAAATTTTTACCGGGGGCTCTTACCACTGGTTGACGATAAAGGGTTGAACCCTCTCGGAGGAGTTCCCACCTCGTTGAGCCAGGAACGTCTCACGTACTGGTGGAAGGGATTTACATCTGAGGGATCTTTTGATGAGAGAGCACGGTTAATCATCAAAAAGAAGCTTGAAGATCCCTTTAAAAAGATTACAACTTTTCGCGATCATGCAGCCAAGCTCGGATTTATATTCCACTGGATTTTCCGGTCAGCAAAAGACTATCTGGTGCAGGGCTTGCCCATAGATGTTGATGCTTTACCATCACAGGTAGAAAATATAATTGGTAATAAGCGGAAGTATTTTTCTCATGATGATATCAAAGGAATAACAGAATTTGTAGATGAAAACATCTTTCAGGATTCAAAAATGCCTGAGTATCTTGCTTTGCGTGGATACAAGAAGTTTCAACGAATTTAATTTACTGCATTTCAATTTGTTGTCCTTATTTCCCTTACATTTACATTTACTCCCAGCATTCATCATAGAAATGGCACCTGTCGCACTTTTCAGTTCTCACCTTTTCAGGGACCTCCCCGTCCAAAATCTGTAAAGCATAATCTCTCAAATTCAGAACGTATTCCTTTAGTCTATCTGGAATGTCCACAAGAATCCTCTTACCCGGGTATTCCACAACGCCCTTACACACAGTGGTTCCCCTCTCCCTCTCCAGTAATAAAGCATATCCTGCTAATTGCAGCATTTCGCTGGAAGTTGGTCTTTTCTTCTCCACTGTTTTGATCTCCACAGGGAGTAGTACCCCCCCATGAATTTCAATTCGATCAACCCGTCCTAACAACCCTAATTCACTGTCCTCAATGTAGTGCTCCACCTGTCCAATAATGACACCTTCTTCTTTCTTTTCGAAAGTTCTCTTCATAGATACTATCTTTTCAATGGCGACCTCTTTGTAATAGTCTCTTAACTCCTTCATTAATACCTCATAATCGATGTTTAAAGATTTTAATTTTCCTTTCCGTCTTAAAATAACATTTCTGATCACTCTGCAGTATTCGGCGTACAGTACATCAAATGCTTTACGGGATGTTACACCAGACTCCAATTCCTCAAAGATCTGGCTTTCCCTCTTCACTGTTTCCTCTGCTATCTTGTGATAGACTTTTCCTAAGTACATCTCTTGTGTGGTAGGCGCTTTTTTCTTCTTCATCTTCTCCAAATAAAACCGGTACGGGCACAATCTCAGCTTGACCAGATCAGTTATCTGAATCATCCCAGCATACACCCCGGTATTCACAGGCAGAACACTTTTTGGAGTACCCTTTTTCAGGGTATTTTTGTTCCAGGATTAAGTCTCTCATGATAATCACATCAGTTTTCAGCTTCTCATCAATTCTCACTGGTCTCCTCTCCCACACCTGGGTATACTCTACAAATCCTACCACCACAGGGACCTTGAAATGATCTTCTGTGAGCACTGCTACACAACCAGTCTCCAGTTTATCTGGCTTGAACACGTTCTCTGCTGGTGGAGTACCTGTTTTTATTTCCACAGGATAGAAAAAAGAACCAAAATGCTCGATGAGATCTGCTGTCCCTTGTAGGTTCATCTTTTTAGCTTTCATTTCATACTTTATGTACTTCCAGGGTGGAGATATGTACACTGCTAGATCATCCTCTCTTAAATTGTGAGTGTGTAATACCCGTTTTGCTCGCAGTGCTTTCTCATACAACAGTAAATGCAAATCTTCTCTAGCAAAATCTAAATCTTCCTCTGACAGCCTGTGGACCAAAGAAGCCTTCTTCTTCATGGCCAGCTCAAATAGATACTTCTCTCTGCTTTCATACTCTTTTAGGATATCTTTGAAAGAAAAATCTTCTTTGACCTTTTTCAATATGGAGTACTCCTCTTTTCCCAGAATTTCCCTGGTTGTATGAAGGAGAACGCCTAAAACCATTTCTCTCGTAGGAGGTACATCCACTTTTTTCACATACTGCAACCTGTGCTTTTCCGGACAGAACGCATACTGGTAGATCTCCCTCTTTGAAACGATCACAGTGAAACCTCCATACTCATGTTGGAAGCTTTCACTGAATGGGTTATATGTCCTACAGAGATGATGTCAACTCCTGTTCCTGCGTAGGCCTCAATATTCTCTTCAGTTATCCCTCCAGATGTTTCTATTACAACGTCTGGTGTTATCCAGCATCACTACATCTGCACCATGTTCTGCAGCTTTGACTGCATCTTCTCTGGAAGATACCTCAATTTCAACTTTTTTTGAGAAAGAAACTTTTTTTGCCCTTTTTACAGCTTCTTCAATTCCCAGGATTCTGACGTGATTATCCTTTAGTAAGATCATGTCATCTAATCTGAACCGATGGGGATCTCCTCCTCCTGTTACTGCAGCTTCTTTGTCAAAGAATCGGTACACAGTCTTTCGCGTGGCTGCTACCTTGCAGGAAGGGTTCACCTTTCTCACTCTTTCAACTAGTTTTCGGGTTTCTGTTGCAATTCCAGACATCCTCGTGAGTAAGTTTAATGCAGTGCGCTCTACTTCAAAGATGTGTGCATATATTCCGGAAACTTCCAGAATTCTATCTCCTTTCTTGACTTTGCGCCCATCAGAAACTAGTACATTTACGTGTAATCTGCGCAATTCAAAAAGATATTTAGCATATTCTGTTCCTGAAAGGACACAATCTTCTTTTGCCATAATGTATGCAGTACCTTTTTCTTCTCCCAGCAACTGGGATGTGATATCACCAAATCCTACATCTTCTGTGAGCAAAGCTTGTAATTTCTGTTCTGCAGCAAGGTTCATGGAAGAACCTCTACGTGGTACTTTAAAAGTGTTGGCGAAATCTGAGAGAATAGACAGTCCATGAAGAATGCAGGTATTGTGAGGGGGTTGTTCAATTGGGAAAATGCAGAGAAGATTCTTGATTGAGTACAAAATACGATTTTATTCGATAAATAAAGGAAAAATATTTATTTTTACTACTTTTCAACAGACTTCTCCAATCCAAATCTTTTTATGAGTGTGTTCTAAAAGAGCAATTAGGTGTCACCATGACGTCAAAAGTTGCCAATGTCAGGCTCTCAGAAGAAGAATTTGCGTTTATTGACAGGTTAGTGGAGGATGGATACTTTTCAAGTAGATCAGACTTCATAAAAACTGGTGTTAAAACCTGATTCATGAAATTTCAAAAAGAAAAGTCTATGAATACAAAAAGGGCAGAAAAGAACCTAACCTTACTCATCAGGAATTGCTGGATTCTATAAAAAAGACAAGAAAAGAAGTTTATCAGGAGATTTGGGGAGAATGAATTGTTATCTTGATACAAATATTTTCTTGATATTTGTAGAGGAGAATATAAGTAACTGTGATATCGTTTTGAGAGCTGCTGAGAATTCTTTGTTCACACCAGTCATCTCTTTTCACACTTTTAATGAAATATCAAAGAATTTGAAATCAAGAGATTTAAAAGATCTGGCAGGATTTCTGCTCTTTTATATATGGTCTCTTCCAGATATTATTGTAGTTCAAAGAGAACAGTTTTGAGAAATATGAGAAACAATTTTGTGATTTGGTCGCTGATATAGACGATCTACTCCATATTTGTGCCTATTTTGAAGATGAATGTGATTATCATATATTATATAAGATGTAAAACTCACAACAAAGAGTCATGAAAAAAAGTGATAGGACCGTAAATCAATGAATTCAGAGGGTTTCTCTGATCATTTTGATCATTTCATCCAAATCAGAGGGATTTGTGATATCAACTATTTTGTCGACTATATCTCCTTCTGCTAAGTCGCACATACATTTCGCATTTCCACCAGTAGGGACATGACTTGTTACAATAAAAAACAGTGATTTAGGAAAAGCTCTTGAGGCTTGGTATGCATTCGAAATTGCTTTTTTGACTGTATCTGTTCTGAGCATCCCTGGACGCGAAAGTTTTTTTATTTCATCGTTACATATTATCCTATCGGCAGCACCCTTCGTTTCAATAATAGCAATTACACGCCTATTTTCAATCATATCTTCCAAAACAGCAAAATCTGCCTTTCCACCTTTATCCATACATGCTTCAGGAAATTCAACATTTTGTGCAAAACTAAATTCAAGATCCGAGTATAACTCATCTATGATAACTTTAAAACATATTTCAAATGCCTTTCCAAATTTAGCAGCCCTTGCTTGATAATCTCTGCAAAGATTGTAGTGTTTTGAAACTCGATCAAAAACTTCATTTAGGAATTCTCTGATATTGTTCCTTTGGAGAGGCATTTGGTGTGCGACAGATTCAATAATTTCTCGCATATGAAGATTTTTGTAGTTATGGATAAAAAGTTACGTAACATTTATATAACTCTTAATTAACATTGACTATGGATTACAGCTTACTGGGTTTTATAAAGGCCAGTAAACATAGAGAGGAGATTGTCAAGATCTTAGGGGAGGAGATCCTAACACCCACAGAAATATCCCGGGCACTTGACTTACACACTTCTCAAGTTAGTAGAAACCTCGCAGAATTAGTCGAAAAAGGGTTAGCTAGGATATTGACACCCAATTTGAGAAAAGGCAAAGTTTATACTCTAACTGACGTTGGGAAGGAATGTTTAGACGTGTTAAAGGGTGATAATCGTGAAAAAAGGCACTAAAACCAGCAAATTCGGAGTATCAAGAAGAGAAAGCCATGATTCAACGTTATTTTACAACAGCAGATTATATGAAAACTTCAGGACAAATGAAGAAAAAATTGAAATTGAGAATCCAATTCCCTATGGTATTCTGGATAGAATCCTTTTGCAGGATAGCAAAGACATGGGGAATATCCCCGATGTAAGTGTGCATTTGATGGTTACCTCACCTCCTTATAATGTCTCCAAAGAATATGACGAAGATCTAACTATGGGAGAATATGCTGCGTTATTAAGAGATGTTTTTACCGAGACGTACAGGGTTCTCCTTCCAGGAGGTCGTGTCTGCATAAATATTGCTAATGTGGGGAGAAAACCATATATCCCTTACCACAGCCTCATAATCAACATAATGCTGGAAATCGGTTTTCTCATGAGGGGGGAGATTATCTGGGACAAAAATGCCAGTGCTGGTACATCCACTGCCTGGGGAAGTTGGAAATCCGCATCTAACCCAACACTTAGAGATGTACATGAGTATATACTTGTTTTCTCAAAAGAAAAATTCAAGAGAGCCAAAAAAGGGAAAGAGGACACTATAACACGGGATGAATTTTTGGAATCTACGAAAAGTATTTGGAGATTTCCAGCTGAAAGTGCAAGAAGGGTGGGGCATCCTGCTCCCTTTCCTGTTGAATTGCCCTACAGATGTATTCAACTCTTCACTTTTAGAGGAGAGGTGGTGTTGGATCCCTTTTGCGGAGTAGGTTCCACTTGTGTGGCAGCAATAAAGGCAAACAGACATTTCATTGGTCTTGATAATTATCCAGAGTATGTTGAAAAAGCTACTAAGCGAATAGAACAACAGTTATGCCAAAAAAAGATAACTTCATATTTATAAACACACTAAATATCTAAGAAACATTTTCATGGTACATTTTGAATACAAAAGGGTCTTAGCAGATCAATAAGCAACTCTGTCCTCATGTTAAGTAAGCATTTTGATGCATTTTATTGAGGGGTTTGTAGAAGAATTATTACGTACAAGGGGAATCTCAAAGCCCCCTATAGACAATAAACTTATAAGCATGAGATCAAAAAGGAAAATGTGACCCAGATAATCTCTTTCGAAAATAATTTTAATGAAATAGCACCTAAAATATTGAAATATTTAAAAAAAATACAAATAAATAGTTTAATTTACACATTTTCCTTTATAAGAAATTTTAAATGTATATATCCATTTAAAAAAGAATGAAAAAAATAAAAAATCCACTATTGCCTCAAATCTTATTACAATCGTGAAGAATTTGTTTACAAAGCTCGCATGCCCTGTGTATTGTGTAGAATCTTTTAAAAATACTCCAATTGCATATGATCTTTGGAGGACTTCAACCATCTTTGTATTGGATGAACCTGAAAAGTATTAAAGGGTGTAGAATTACTATCTACCAGGAGGTAAAAAAATGAAATCCGAACCCTTTACAGTTGCTGTTATTCAGCACCCCCCAGTATTTTTAAATATAAAAGAGAGCCTCAAAAAAGCCTGTACCCTCATTCAAGAAGCAGCAGACAATGGAGCCAACATCATTACCTTTCCCGAAACCTGGCTGCCCGGGTACCCTGTGTGGCTGGATTATTCGCCCAATGCGGCGCTCTGGGACTATCCTCCTGCAAAAGCACTCTACCGTCTCTTGGTGGAAAACGCTGTCACCATACCAGAAGATCTTGAGAAATTGACAGAGACAGCCCAAAAAACGGGGACCTATATCATCATGGGTGCACACGAACGTGTGGGAGGCACTCTGTACAACACTATGATTTTTTTTGACAAAACCGAAAAATTCCAGGTGCACCGCAAACTCATGCCAACTTATACAGAAAGGATGGTCTGGGGGCGGGGAGATGGGAGCACATTAACAGTATTACCCACTGAATACGGAAACATAGGAGGGCTGATCTGCTGGGAACACTGGATGCCTTTAGCACGGGCTGCCATGCATGCTCAATACGAAACAGTGCACATTGCTCAATGGCCCTTTGTAAAAGAACTGCACCACATTGCCAGCAGGCACTACGCTTTTGAAGGCCAGTGTTTCGTCCTTGCAGCAGGCTGTTGTTTGAGTCGGGGAGAAATAATGGAAGGATTTACCTCTTTAAATTCCCCAGACAAGAAAGCTTTTGAACTCTTAGAAGCAATACCTGGCAGAGACAAAGATTTAATCTTGAAAGGAGGGAGTGCAATCATTGCACCAGATACTGAGTACATCAAAGGTCCAGTCTATGACAAGCCTTGCACAATCTACGCTCACATCCAGCTGGAGCAGATCACAGAAGGCCACCTCTTTCTCGACACCCACGGCCATTACTCCCGTCCAGATGTCTTTCATCTTGAAGTGAACGATCAACCCCAATCAAAAGTAACCTTTACCTCACAAGCTGAAAAGGACAGTTGTCCTGTTTAGTACTCCATCATTTCTGTTATCACTCTTGAGAGCACAGCTTTTCACAACAAAGTATCCCGGCAACTTGAGTATCTACGTCGAATATTCCCTTCACTATTGTCTTTTTTCTTGAAAAATTCTAAAAGCTCTTTTTTTCAGAAATTTCTTTTCCATTTCTCTGATAGGGTATTTGCACTATTTTTTTGTTAGTGAATTTCTCACATGCTCTGAAAAGCTCTCCTTCATCGAAATAACTTTATTTATCCACCGAATATTGGATCAACACACTGCCAGATGACAAATTTTACAACATTCAGTAAGTTTGTAACCGAAAGATTTATATACCCCCCTTCCTAATAGAGTATAGTCGAATTCACAAGCAAAGAAGCCGGTCTCGAAGGGAGGTGAAAGATGTCCCCCCGGGAGGAGGGACATTTCCCTTTTTTTGTTGTTCTAAAGCAAATTCTGTGAGAATTAAGATATTCAACAACAATATCTATCATACTGAATCAAGAATTCTATTTTATTTAATATAGCATAAGAGTAATATAAAATATTATATTTATTAAACATCTATTTACCTCTTTTGCAGAAAAGTGACTAGAAAACTTCTGGTCGAAGCATTTCTCTTTTTGGTCAATCTTTTTCACCAGGTGTTAACCGAAACATTTATATACTATTGATTATCAATATTAACTACAGGTGATGATTACATGATACTCCTGGGTGCCACAGAATTCGTCATGAAAATCGTGGAAATGGTCATGGAAATCTGCGAATTAGTAGCTGACATGATCTCAGAGCTAACATCAGGGTTTGTACCAACAGAAGCAGTAGATGAATTAGGTATTCTCATAATCCTCATATTGCTGCGAGCTGGATTTGATTTCACCAAAAAAGTTCTGGAAATATTAATAGCAATCTTCGCTGTGTACTTGTTGATACAGATGCTTCCATCGCTTCTGGCCATGCTCTAGCGGTACATACTCCCTACCTGCTCTTTGAATACGAGCCTATCCAGTTCATGAGCTAATTTTCTGTCCAGCTCTTTTTGGAGAGGAGAAATCTCGTGCAGGGGAGAGAGTATTACTGGCCCCTGCAGAATTCTTGATTCTCCGGGAAGTTCTGTTGCAGGGACTGGAGGTATTTTCATGATTTCTATGAATAATTTTTCTGAAATATTTCCTTTCTGGGAATCATTCACTATTTTCTTTACGTATTTTCGAGGAAGAGGTCTCAGTCCAAAGGAATGCTCAGTTTCTACTTCTTCGATTGTGGTTTTCCCCCCTACACTTATGTATTTGTGAGGGGTGATGAATTCAGTTTTGATTTGCCAGAATTTTTTCCCCCTAATGACGCACAGATCATATCTCCCCTTTTCATCTCTGAACGCAGTCACCCTCCAGTTGTCTTCAGGATTTTTGTTGTACTCTCTGGTGATCTCTTCTAATATTTTTTCATCTGATTTAACCTGCATAGTTGTACCTCATATTTATTAATGTAGGTGACTCCTTTTCTCTATGAAGTTTATAAGTATTCTCACTGATTTCGGAATTGCCCAAGAGTATGCAGGAGTGTGCAAAGCAGTTATCCTCTCTATATGTCCTTCTGCAGCAATTGTAGATATTTCACACACTGTTTCCTCATACAATATTGAAGAAGGTGCTTTCATGCTGAAAAATTTTGTGAAATACTCCCCTCCAGGTGTGCACGTGGCTGTCATAGACCCTGGAGTGGGTACAGAAAG
>SMTZ1_10005530_pt1 | contig 17716 bp, 18 predicted proteins | sample DeeMarSWOR136_30_FD_25667 | JGI IMG/M metagenome (IMG submission 25667)
GTGATATAACAGGTATTATAGATTCTTGCCAACCTTGTGTGACACTCAAACAATCAATACCTGCCTCCTCAGCCTTTTTATATGTAACCATACACTCTTCAGGTGTGTTGCCACCAACATCATTTAAAAGCTCTTCAGCACAGAGACGGATAATTAGAGGAATATCATCACCAATTGCTTCTCTCACTGCATGTATAGTTTCAACCATAAATGTACATCTGCCCTCTATATCACCACCGTATTCATCGGTTCGACGGTTCGTGTACGAAGAAAGGAAATTAGATATCAAATAACCTACAATTCCAGAAATTTCCATTATCTGAAAATCTGCATCTATGCCCCGTCTAGCAGCATCAGCATGTTCTTTAATACATGTTTTAATATCATTTTTTGTCATCTCTTTAACTGGTCGGAATACTCTGAGACGCTGTGGAATAGCCGATGGACCAACACATACTGGAGTTTCTACACCACCGACCCGACCACAGTGCATTAATTGGTAATTTGATATAGCTCCCTCATCATGAATAGCATCTGCAAGACTTTTTAAACCAGGGATGAACTTATCATCCCAAGCTGCAGCTTGACCTACATAGCCTTGACCATATCTACCTGGGTCCATGTATACGCCTTGTATAGTACAAATACCACCAACTACTCCCCGCGCACGTAGCCGTATATATTCCAAACCAGCATCTGTAACAAAGCCATCACGACCATTTAGATTATCCTCAGTCGCTGCATATTTTATCCGGTTTGGAATTGTAAGTTTATTGATTTTAATAGGTTTAAATAAATTAGGAAACTTTTTTCCACCTGGAAATTTGCTATAATCCCACTTGGATATCTTACTCATCTGTTTCTCCCCCGAAATTTATTTGTTATTCTATAATCAATTTTAAATGTAACTGGGTCGATTGCAATACCATAATCATTTTTAGATTTTTCTAAAGATATTATCCCATTTCTTACTTCTTCCAGAACCTTCTCTGCAGGCCGTAAGTATGGATCTGCATACCCCCCTCCACCTCCAGCTTGTTGAAATAAAATGGTACCTGCAGGTACGTTCTCAATAAGATCTTTACTTGTGGTCTTATATATTCTTCCATTTGGATAAGTAAGGACTATTTTATTTAAGGTCCCAGATTTTCCTTTGAAAAGGCCGAATGCAGGCTCAACGTCCCCATCTCCAAAGACTACAACCTTTGTATTTTCTCCGCCTATCTTGAACTCGGTTTCAATTCCAAGTCCACCTCTCCATTGTCCAGCACCTGCAGAATCAGTCCAATATTCATGTTTTAATAGTAAATGGGGGGTTTGTTGCTCGAACATCTCATAATCTTGATCAAGTACTCCTCCAGAGGCATCAATCATACCTATATGATCGTACCCATCAACACCATAAGTACCACCTGAACCACCTTTCAATCCTAAGAAACCAATATCAACATACTTATCATTCTTCCTCGTATCATAACCTGTTGTAAGATAGCATAACAATTGATTCCATCCTGCTGTGACTCTTTTAGGAATTGCTTTTGATAAAGCCTTAATTATTGCATCAGCATTAGGCGGACAAAGATGATTTCCAAATGTGGTTGCTGCGGGATATTTTGCATTAAGGATGGTGCCCTCTGGTATGATGATTTTTATAGGCCTTATCATACCGTCATTATGAGGGATATTAGGATTTATCATCTGTAAAAAAGTCAGAATGGTTGCCGATGCACTTGATGTATAAGTACCATTAACAAATCCATTTGTTTGGGGATCAGTTTCTGAATAATCAAATGTTATATCTTCATCTTTAACAATGATTTTAACCCTAATTTTGTACTTTGAGCCAGGATTTTTTCCATCATAATAAACAGTAGCATCACCTTTATAGGTTCCATTTTGAATGGTTCGTATCTCTGCTTTCATCATTTTATTTGTAGAATCAAACAGATATTTTTTATGTGTTTCAAATGTTGTTTTTCCATATTTTTCAATTAGTTTTAAAATTCCTCTTTCACCAACGACACAACTGCCAATCTCTGCTCGCATATCCTCAGCTACGATATCAAACCGTATGTTTGCAAATATTAAATCCCAAACATCCTTTCTTAATTTGCCTTTTTCGTAGACCTTAACAGGTGGTATTCTCAATGCTTCTTGCCATACCTCTGTTGCATTAGGGTTGTACCCTCCAGATACTGCCCCACCGATATCGGCTTGATGACCCTTACAAGCTGACCATGAAATCAGTTCATTTTTATAAAAAATAGGTTTATACACAGCTACATCATTATTTTGATTACCCATAGAAAATACATCATTGTGAAATATTACGTCACCGGGATAGAGCTCTTCTCCAAAATATTTAACTATATATTCACACACTGGACCCAAAGAAAAGGACAATATGGGAAGATTCTCAGTCTGCTCGAGCATCTTTCCTTTAGCATCGTATAGCCCGGTAACAAAATCCTTTGCTTCACAGAGAATAGGTGAGCGAGTTGTTTTTGTCAGTGCTATGCTCATTTCCTCTGTAATAGATTTGAATCTACGCTGAAATACCGAAGCTAATATTTTATCGATTTTTCCTTTTTTCATTTATTAATCCTCCGGATAAATTCTTTCTCCCTTGTTTTAAGATACATCGTGTAACTTCCGTATTTATCACATATAACATTGTAGTCAGGGCTAACAAAAGTAGTCGTATTGACCTGTTCGATTATTCCTGGGCCAACAATCTTGTTTCCACATCTTAGTTTAGAACCATCATATACATAAATCTCCTCAAAATCTCTTTCATTTGGTAGATAGACCTCTCTCTTAGCTTTTAGTGCCTTTGATGCGTCCTTACCATAATCTTTTTCAACTGAGAAATGAGGTTTTTCGGTTTTTCCTATACATGTTAATCTCATATTGATTAGTTCTATTGGTGTGCACTCATCCTCTAAGGAATATCCATATAAACGATTGTGTTCAGGGTGAAATTTTTCAACAATAGATTTTATATTTACCTGCTCTGCTTCTTCTTTAGTGATAATGACATTTACCTCATGATATTGTTTTATATATCTCAAATCTAAGGAATAGATTAACGTAATCTTCTTTTCAGGTATATTCTCGGTTTTTAACAACTTTATACCTTCTTTTTTCATCTCATTAAAAAAAGATACGAAGGTTTTTGAGTTAATTTCATCTAGCTTCGTGGCATAAGTCCTAACAAAATCATGTTTCAAATCAGACATCAACATGCCTGCAGCACAAAAAATAGAGCTTTCTTTTGGGATAATCATTACAGGTATCTCAAGTTCCATCGCAATCATGCATGCATGAACTGGTCCAGCACCACCAGCAACAACCAAAGGAAATTCTCTTGGATCATAACCTCTCTTGAGTGATACCTCTCTTACACCTGAAGCCATGTTGACGTTTATTACTTGATACATTCCTGCAGCAGCTTCGATAATATCTAGATTCATTTTCTCTGCAATGTGTATCCTTATTGCTTGTTCAGCTTTCTTATAATTTAGTGGTATTTTTCCTCCTGAAAAAAAATTTTTATCCAAATAGCCTAGTATAAGATCCGCATCTGTACAGGTTGGCAACTTTCCGCCAAGGTTATAGCATGCAGGTCCTGGGTTTGCACCAGCGCTTTGTGGACCCATACGCAATAGCCCGCCTTCATCAATCCAGCCTATACTGCCCCCTCCAGCTCCAATAGTTATTATACCTAACATTGGTAATGCTAATCTAAGACGATTGATTTCACCCTCAGTTGTAATCAGAGGGATTTTATCTTTAATCAATGCGGCATCAAAACTCGTGCCTCCCATATCAATAGTTATGCAATCGTTATAGCCTTGAATAGAAGTATATGCAATCCCTGCAATAGGTCCACCTGCAGGACCCGATAAAAGAGTTGATGCTGCCATATTTGTTGCTATTTCAGGTGAGATTACACCACCATTTGATTGCATAATCAGCAATACACCCCTAAAACCTATATCATTTAGTTTTGAGGTTAATGACTTTAAATAGCTTCTTAAAATTGGTCCTACATATGAGTTTAATATAGTTGTACTTATGCGATCATAAAACCTTATTGATGGTAGTAGTCTATTAGAAATGGTTAGATAGGTATTTGGTAATTCTGCTTTGATTATATTGGCTACAATCTCTTCATGATTTTTATTAGCAAATGAATTCATGAAACAAATTGCAATAGCCTCAACATTCTCTTTTTTAAATAATTTAATTCCTTCATATACATCTGATTCTTTGGTAGGTGTAACGACATCTCCTTTGTAATTTAATCGTTCATCAATAGGATACCTTAGGTATCTTGGGACAAGTGGGTTTACATTGCTAAACCTATTGTTATATTGTTCCTCTCTTATTCCCCGTCTCATCTCCAATGCATCTCTTAAACCCTTTGTTGTCAATAACCCAGTTTTTGCTCCAGTATAGGTCAATACTGCATTGGTGGTTACAGTAGTTCCATGGACAATTGTTTCTACTTTCTTTATAAATTCTTTTAATGAAAGATTTCTAGATTTTGCCATCTCTTTTAAACCGTTCATTAATCCTATCGAGGGGTCGACTGGTGTTGAAAGAACCTTATATATTTCAGATTTCTCGTGATCTATTAACAAGAAATCTGTAAAAGTTCCACCAACATCAATGCCAATTTTCATGAGATAATCTCCCCAAAAACTAAGTTTTAAATCTCTGAATATTAAAATGGTATATTTATTTATCTCTATGTAGAAAATACTTTGAAAAAATTTTATTTATAATTTTTAGAATCGTAATTAAGCAAAACTTATATATTGATAGGCATTTAACAAGCTACAGGGGGAAGTATAGGGCTAAAAGGTCTTAAACTGTAGGAGATTTAGAGATGGATTTTACACCAACCACTGAGGAGAAATTATTTAGAAAAACCGTAGCGACTTTTGTAGAAAAAGAAGTAATGCTTGTTGCTGATGAACTTGAGAATAAGGGAGAATTTCCAACTTCACTATTTAAAAGAGCAGGAAAACTAGGTTATTTTGGTCTTCGTTATCCTTCTAAATATGGCGGTACAGAAACAAATACAATAATGTTTTGTATTTTATGTGAGGAATTAGCTCGTGGTTGGTTGAGTCTGGCTATGATAACTGCAATGCAATCGCTTATGGGTACTAATTTTATCTACAGATTCGGAAACGAAAACCAAAAGAATCAGCTTCTTGTTCCAGCAATAAAAGGCGAGAAGATTGCAGCTTTTGCATTAACAGAACCTGGTGCTGGTACAGATCTTGAATCAATTCAAACAACTGTTAAAAGGGAAAAAAACAACTTTATTTTAAATGGAACTAAAACATGGATTACTAATGCCCCATTAGCTGACTTTTTTACTGTTCTTGCATATACTGATAAGAGTAAAGGTTTAAAGGGAGTAAATTTCTTTTTAGTAGAAAAAGGAACTCCTGGTTTTTCTATAGGTAAGAAGATTGATAAAATTTCTGTGCGTGGAGGGACAATAGCAGAAATATCATTTGATGATTGTCAAATACCTTTACAAAATATGTTGGGGAAAGATGGTGAAGGTTATCCACAGCTTCAGGAAATTCTTGCAGAGATTAGAGTTATGACTGGGGCCTTAAGCATTGGTCTTGCAAGAAGAGCACTTGAGGAATGTATAAAATATTCACAAGAGCGTAAGCAGTTTGGAAGACCTATTGGATCATTTCAGGCGATTAGGATGAAATTAGGTGAAATATCAACAGATCTAGAGGCTGCACGATTATTAGTTTATTATGCTGCATGGTTGATAGATCAAAAAGAATCATGTATGAAAGAAGCATCTATGGCAAAGCTATTTGCTTCTGAAATGGCAAACCGTGCCGTTGATGAAGCAACGCGAATACATGGTGCTTATGGTATAGCAGAAGAATTTCCTATCCAACGTTTATTTCGTGATGCTAGATTTTTATTATATGGTGGAGGGACATCTGAGATTCTAAAACTTATCATAGGTAGGGAGTTATAATTAACTAGGTTGATTTAATTTCAAAATTAAGGGGGTAAAAAGTTTGGTTTATAAATTTAAAGGAAAAAAATTTAATGAGTTTAAAGTAGGTGATGGGTTCACTACGGCTTCAAGAACGATAACCGAAGCAGATGCTGTTAATTTTGCAGGATTATCTGGTGATTTCAATCCTCTTCATACTGATGAAGAATTTGGTAAATCAACTCCATTTAAAGGTAGGATAGCCCATGGCATGTTAAGTGTAGCTATTGCTACAGGTTTAGCTAACCAGTTAGGTATTTTTGAAGGAACTACAATTGCACTGTTGAGTATGACAATTAATTATAAGGGAGCAGTAAAGTTTGGTGACACGATACATTTGGAACTAAAGGTTGTTGAAAAAAAGGAAACAAGCAGGGATGATAGAGGTATCGTAACTTTTGATACCATTGTATATAATCAAAATAAAGTATCCATTGTTGAAGGTCAATGGGTTTTGATGTTACGTAAATAAAATAGGAGGAATATGTGTGAGGTTTAAAAATAAGGTGGCTTTGATAACTGGTGGTGGAAGTGGTATAGGTGAGGCGACTGTTTTAAGGTTTTCAGAAGAAGGAGCGAAAGTGGTAATCAATGATGTTATCATTGAAAATGCAAATAGTGTAGCTAAAAAGGTGAAATCAAATGGTCGTGAGGTATTGGTTTGTATCGCAGATGTTTGCAATAAAAATGACGTTGAAAATATGATTAAGAAAACAATTGAGAAGTTTGGAAGACTTGATATACTTGTAAATAATGCTGGAATTAATAGAGATTCTTTTGCTAAAAAAATGTCTGAAGAACAATGGGATCAAGTCATTGATATCAATCTTAAGGGAACTTTTTTATGCGCCCAAGCAGCCCTTCTTCCAATGATAGAACAAAATTATGGAAGGATAATTAACACTGCATCAATTGGTGCACTGGGTAATATTGGGCAGGCAAATTATTCAGCTTCAAAAGCGGGTGTAATAGGTCTAACTAAAACTCTTGCTCTAGAATGTGCTAGATATAATATAACTGTTAACTGTGTTTCTCCTGGTGCAACAAATACAGCTATGACTGCAAAGATGCCTCCAGAGATAGCCCAAAAAGTAAAGGAAAAAATTCCCCTGAAAAGGTTTGCAGAGCCAACAGAGATTGCAAATATTCATCTCTTCTTAGCTAGTGAGGATTCAAGTTACATTACTGGACAAGTGATATTTGTTGATGGTGGAATCAGTGTAGGAATATAGTAAAATGTGGAGGATTCATATTGCAGGATAAAAAGATAAGGATTTTAATTGCAAAACCTGGATTGGATGGACATGACCGTGGTGTAAAGGTTATAGCTCAATTATTACGAGATGCTGGTATGGAGGTTATTTATACTGGTCTTCACCAAACTGTCGAACAGATTGTTGATACAGCTATTCAAGAAGATGTCAACGTTATTGGATTAAGTATTCTTTCAGGTGCACATTTTCCAATAACTGAAAAGTTAATGAAACAATTGAAGAATAAAACCATGAATGATGTTTTGATAATTGTAGGAGGCAATATTCCTAAGCGGGATATTAACGGTTTAAAAGCTTTGGGTGTTAAAGGGGTATTTACAACAGGTTCTAAATTTGAAGATATTATAGATTTTATTAAAATAAATGCGGGGTGAGATTGTGAAAGACACCCAAGAAAAAATAAAAGAGGTAGTTCTTGAGTCGGGAATTAAAGTAAAACCTGTTTATACACCAAAAGATGTAAAAAAAATTGATTACAACAAAGACATTCAGAATCCTGGAGAATATCCATATACAAGAGGCATTCATCCTTTTATGTATTGTGAAAGACCTTGGACTATGCGACAGTACTCTGGTTTTGCTACCGCTAGAGAAACAAATAAGCGTTTCAAATATTTGATAGAACATGGACAAACAGGGTTAAATGTCGCTTTTGACCTACCAACACAGATGGGACTTGATTCTGATGATATTAGAGCTGAAGGGGAGGTTGGTAGGGTTGGAATGGCTGTTGATACTCTTAAGGACATGGAATATGCTTTTGAGGGAATACCCTTGGATAAAATCAGTACATCACTAACTATAAACTCAACTGCCGCTATTTTATTGGCGATGTATATCGTTGTTGCTGAGAAACAGGGTCTCAACCCTGAAAAGATTAGAGGTACTGCACAAAATGATATACTTAAAGAGTATATTGGACGAGGTACTTGGATCTTTCCTGTGGAGCCTTCGCTTAGATTAATTACAGATACAATAGAATATTGTTCAAGATATATACCTAAATATTACCCAGTTAGCGTCTGTGGATATCATATACGTGAGTCTGGTGCAAATCCTGTTCAAGAGATTGCATATGCTTTTTTAATTGCTAAAACCTATATTCAACGTGTACTTGCCCGTGGAATTGACGCAAATGATTTCATTGCTCGAATCTCATTTAATTTTGATATTCATGGTAACTTTTTTGAGCAGATTGCTAAATTTAGGTCAGCAAGAAGACTATGGGCAAAGATTGTTAAGAATGAATTTAATGCAACAAATCCAAAAGCTATGATGATGAAAATGATTGCAGGTGGAGGTGGTGGGGGACTTACAATTGAACAACCGGAAAACAATATTGTGCGTGGTGCTTACTACGCCTTAATATCTGCTCTTAGTGGTACACAAACTATGGCATTATGTTCATATGACGAAGCATATACAATTCCTTCGGAAAAGGCTGCAATTATCTCCTTACGTACTATGCAGATTTTGATGGAAGAAATGGGTCTATGTGATACCGTAGACCCGTTAGGCGGATCATATTACATTGAAACATTAACTAATCAACTTGAAGATAAAATTGTAGATTGCATGAAAAAGATAGAAGGACGTGGCGGTATTGTGGACACGATTTCTAAAGGGGAAATTCAAAAAGAAGTTTCAAGACAAGCATATATTTACGAAAAAATGCTTCAATCAGGTGAGTTAGTCAAGGTAGGAGTAAACAAATATAGAACTGATGAGAAAGAGGAAAGAACTATACAGTTTCATGAGTACGATCCATCCTTAGTGAAAAAGCAAATAAAGATGCTTAATCAAGTAAAAAATACTCGGAATAAAAAAGAGGTTTCAAGTAGTCTTAATAAACTTCGCACCATGGCTCATACTGATAAGAACCTGATGCCATATATCATTGATTGTGTTAGAGCTTATGCAACAATAGGTGAAATTACTTCCGTGCTTGAGGAAGTTTTTGGAAAATTTAAGGAACCTGTTAGGATTTAAATAGTAATACTACGGTGTTGAGAGGAAATCTTATGCAGAATATGTTAAAAGAAAAATTTCCTTATTATGTATTAGGTATCGATATAGGAGGTACAAATACAAATCTTGGTATTGCCGGTATTAAAGACTCAAAACCAATTTTACTTTTTTCACAAAATTATACAAGTAAAAAGTTAGATTCACTTGTACCAGCTATTCAAAATACCTTAACCTATGCAAAAAATAATTATAAAATAGAGGTTGATTTTGCTTGTATTGGTGCAGCGGGAGTTGTCTCGCCATTTAACGATTCGGCAAAATTGACAAATGTTCATTGGAATTTAAGCTCAAAAGAATTGATAAATAAAACATTCTTAAATTCGGTATATATCATCAACGACTTTCAAACAATTGGATACGGTTTGAACCTTCTTGATCCAAACAATAAAAATGATATCTTTCAAGTAAGATTTGGAAGAAGTGATATTGGTTCATCTAAAGAAACCAAGATAATATTAGGTGCAGGAACTGGTCTTGGAAAAAGCATCTTAACTTATGATAAAATTTTTAATGCATATATCCCAATACCAAGTGAAGGTGGACATGCAGATTTTCCTGCTCAAAACAATCTTGAGATGCAAATTATAGAGTTTGTTAAAAAAATAAGAGGTATCTCACAGCCACTTAGTTATGAAGAATTACTTTCTGGGAGAGGTATAGAAAGTATATTTTTATTTCTTAGAAATACAAAAGAATCAAAAGAGACTAATTATACAAAAGAAATAGAAAATGCTGTAGACAAAGCATCTCTTATTTCTAAATATAAAGATTTGGATGAAACATGCAAAAAAACATTTTGTTTGTTTACAAAGTTTTATGCGAGATGCGCTAAAAATTTTGTACTTGATTCTCTTGCTAGAGGTGGACTGTATATTGCCGGAGGTATTGCTGCAAAAAACAAAGAAATATTTACAACAAAAGAGTTTATTTTTGAGTTTGAAAATGCTTATAACCGTACCGATTTGTTAAAAACAATTCCCATTAGTGTTATTGTAAATTATGATGTAAGTCTTTATGGTGCATGTTACGCTGCTATGTATAAATTACTTAGTGAAAAATAACATGAATTGCAAAATTATAAATTGATGATTTATTATCCGCAATAAAGGTGGAGGCTAAAAAATGAAAATTTTTATTGATTCAGCTCGACTTGATGAAATAGAACAAGCATTCAGTTATGGAATAATCGATGGTGTTACAACAAATCCCTCATTGTTGAAAAATGCAGTTGATAAACTGCAAGCTTCTGGTGAAAAAATAACTATTGAAGAATATCTTATAAAGATATTAAAAGTAGCTAAGGGCACACCCGTAAGTTTAGAGGTAACTGAACTTAAACAAGATAAAATGATTGTTCAGGGAAAAAAGTTGTATAAGATGTTTAATCCTATTGCAAATAATGTGAATATAAAAATACCTGTTAATCCTTCATTTCCTGATGAAAAAGGTAGAGAGTTTGAAGGTATAAAAGCTGTAAAAACACTATCAAAGGCAGGGATTCCTGTTAATTGCACTCTTATTTTTACTCCTGAACAAGCCTTACTTGCTGCAAAAGCAGGAGCAAAGTTCGTAAGTCCTTTTGCAGGTAGAATAGATGATTACATTAGAAGTAATAATAATATTTCTTTTAAAAAATCAGATTATTTCCCTGCTGAAGGTTGGGAAAAAAACGGTAATATTTTAGATGATAATGGAATTGTTTCAGGTATTGATTTAGTAGCCCAAATAGTTGATATTTTTTATATCTATAATTTAGATACCGAGGTAATATCTGCTTCTATTAGAAACCCAAGACAGGTAAGGGAATCAGCCCTTGCTGGAGCACATATTGCGACAATACCATTCAATGTTATTATGCAACTTCTTGTTCATTACAAAACACAGGAAGGAATGAAGAAATTTACCGATGACATTGTTGCTGAATATGCAAATTTGACACGGGATAAATAAAATGAATAAAAAAATTATTCCTGCTATCATTGCAAAAAATCAAAACGAGTTAAATGAAAGACTTTCAAAAGTATTAGATTTTGTTGATTTAGTTCAACTTGATGTAATGGACAATAAATTTGTTCCTAATTCTTCATTGTTCTTTGATTTTTTCTTACCTCAAACAAAATGCCAGTTTGAAGCACATTTAATGGTACAAGACCCACAATCCTGGATAGAAAAAAATGGAAATAAAGTGGATACAGTACTTGTTCATTTTGAATCAAAATATGATAAAGAAATCATCATTGATTTAGTAAAACAAAAAAGAAAAAAATTTGGTTTTGTTCTAAATCCTGAAACATCTGTTGACAAGCTTTCTAGTTTTATTGATGTTTTAGATCAGGTGCTGATTATGACAGTGAATCCTGGTTTTTATGGAAGCCCATTTTTACCAGAAATGCTTGAAAAAATCCGAAAGCTTAGAAAAATGAATAAAAATCTTGATATCGAAGTTGACGGCGGAATTACTGATAAAACAATTGGATTTGTTGCAAAAGCAGGTGCAAATATGTTTGTTTCTGGTTCATATATTGTGAAGGCAGAAGATATTGTAGAGGCAATTGAGAATCTAAAGAGTAAAATTAATATATAATAATTACGTCGAACAAAGGAATTATACTTTTTAAAATCTTATTTCTATTATCGTTCTCCGTATCTGTTATTGAAAAATTTAAATATCCACAATTGGATGTAAAATATGAGGGAGGAATAAATCTGTTTAAAAAAATCCTCGTAATAGGTATAACAATCCTGTTTCTGGGAACATGTATTACTCAATCAGTTGCTATAGATAGTGTAAAGAAATCTTCCATTCCAATCTCTTCTGGTAACACCTTGTATGTCGGTGGAGGTGGTCCAGGGAACTATACTAAGATTCAGGATGCCATAAATGAAGCATCTGATGGCGATACTGTCTATGTATACGATGACAGTTCACCTTATTTTGAGAATCTGATAATGGAAACGTCTATCAATTTATTAGGTGAAGATAGGAACTACTGTTATTAATGGAAGTGGGAATCCAAGTTTAACTGTTGTAAATATTTCTGCTGATAATGTAACTCTATCTGGTTTTTCAATCCAAAAATATGTTATCTGGAACCATACTTATGATAATTCTATTATAAATATTCATTCGGATTATAATACCATATCTGATAATATCATTACGGGTGATAATGTATCATATGGGATTCTACTTGCATTTGAATATCCATATCCTGATGTTTATGAATATTATGAATTTAATAATATTTCTGGAAACATTATAACTGGTAAACTTAACGGAATATATTGTTCACATTGTAACTACACAACAATTAGTAAAAACATTATTTCAACAATAGCAACAGGCATAATGTTAGATGACATTTATATCTATGGTAATATTATCACAGATAATTATTATGGAATATATTGTTTTGCTGATTTTCATAATACTATAAGTTTAAATAATATCTCATACAACTTAAATTGCGGATTATCTATTTTTAATGCAGTTAATGATGAAATCACTATGAATAACTTCATAGGAAACAAAGATAATGCTTATTTCATCCACTTGATTTTGCTATATTTATATTTGAAGAATTTCTCAGTTGTAGAATCTCTTCTACCAAAGATTCACTGGGATGGTAACTATTGGGATGAACCAAGACTAAACCAATTTATTATTTTAGGAGGAATGAGTCTTTTTGGCGGTGCGTATGGGGGTCGTATTATTGGTAAATTATTAAATAAAGAAGAAGGGCCAATCAATTGGATTAATATTGATTGGCATCCCGCAAAAGAACCATATGACATAGAAATATGAAAAGGTTCTATTTTTTATTTATTATTTTACTGTTCAACAGTTGATTTAAATATAATGAAAATAGGTAAAAATAAGTTTTTATTTTCTAAAAATCTATTTATAAAAGATATTTGATTTGCACTGGTGGTGAGATATGTCAAATAATAAAATTCTTAATTATTATATTGGAGCATTAATCTTTAGTTTAATTGGTGGAATATTAATACTTGTTACAGATTTTGCTGGTTGGTATGCTTACAATTATTATGCTGGTGTACGCATCTGGAGTTATGTCGGTTTTAATGAATTTCCAGTGGGTATAATTTTCTTAATACCAGCTATTTTTCTTTTTTACTGTACGGGTATATCATTACAAGCCTTGAGTAATACTGAAAAAACTCTTAGTAAAAATAAAATTCAGCTTGGTTTTATTTTTTCATTAATTGTATTTTTACTTGCATTAATTGGTGGAATTATATTTATTTTAACACTTGAAGATGTTAGTGATTGGTGGTTTGATGGAGCATTCTATGGTGGACTGTTGGGCGGATTATTTACATCTATTTTTTTGTACTTTTTATTGAAAAATATAGATTAAACCCTTGAATAATTAAACATAAGGGTATAATATTCAAAATAAGTAATTTTTCTTAACTAGCACTAGAATCTGCAGTTCTTTTACTATTTAAAGGCGTAGCACAATATGGGCAAATAATTACATCCTTGATTACATAAATTCCACAATCAGGACATCGTATATATTCTGCCATTTGATACCATATATTATTTTTTACTATTTATATTTTGTTTTTTATTATCAAAAATTATTTTAGTTTTTGGATTGGAGCTGCTGTTGTTTGATCAGCGAAACGAGCGAAATATCGCTGTGTGTATTCCTCGCTTTGATATCCAAGTCGGTGGTGGGGGATCCAGTGAAAGACTAAGGTTATTACCATAATATTATCTAGAGTAATGTCCCCAAAGGTTTGATTACCATGATTTTCTTCACCGTCAAAGGTACCTATTATTGTTTTTATTTTTCCTGGCATTAAAAGAACATATTTGTTGACTGCAAAATCAAGTAGTGCAAAGTGATAAGGATCTCCTGAAATATCTACCCATCGTGATTCAATTTCTGTTACATGGGACCTTATTTTACCAAAATATGGTAAATTTCCTTCATTTGTTACTGTAATTGTAACAATTAGTTTAGCATTTCCCTCCCAAATAACGGAGGATTCTAATGTTATTGGTTGTTTTGGTATTCTTTGTCCCTCTTGCTCAATTAGGGAACGGTATTCAGCTTCAGTTTCTTCGACTGTTACTTCCACGTCCAATTATATTTAAATCTCCACCATCAAAATAGACTGTTGAAAAACCATAAATTATGAATATACCAAAGCTGTAGTCTTGATTCCGTTTTTTTGCTATAGGATTCATATCATTTACTAAAGATATATAGTAGAATGGATAATCAACACTGTTGTATATATTGTATTATGCTTCGGCAGCCATCGGGCAGTTTGGGCACCAAGTAGCTGTACATTCTTCTCCTAGAACTGCATGAGTAAAATCTGCTGGATTTCGGCTCAAAGTCTTTTTTTCTATTGATTTATTAGAGTCGATATATGGCTGTGCATTTACAGTTGATATGATTAAAAGTGCTAATATTATTCCTATCAAAATATATTTCTTCATATTTTCCCTACCTATATAATTAAAAATAAGTATTAAAAGTTAACGGCTGTTAATTATTTGAAAAAGGAAATAATATAATAATAAATGTATCTTATTGTTAGCAAACAACATAACATAGAAAATTTTAATAATAAAAACTATATTATTTTACCTGAAGAGAAACATGAATTTTAAATCTTTGTTAAATTTAAATCATATAAAATTATATTCTAAATCAAGACTAAGAGTATTATTTATCACACTTCTTCTATTAAATTCCAGTTTTATATTTGTATCATTGTCTCAGAAGATTGATTTGATTTATGAACAGTCTACAATTATGGATGAAGGTCAAATTTTATATTCACCACTTTGGAGCACATCCACATATTTAGTAGAAAGTACTGGAGTGTTAAATCACACATGGTCTAGTAGCTATTTTCCTGGTGTAGCAGTTAAGTGGTTAGGTGATGGGACAATACTTCGTGCTATAAGAACTGGTGGAGGCCCTGTTATGGGTGGAGCTGGTGGTGGTGTTCAAAAAGTAGAATGGGATGGTACTGTTGTTTGGGATTTTAGATACAATACTAATGGATTAAAAAGTCATCATGACATAGAAGTATTACCCAATGGTAACGTGCTAATGATTGCTTGGGAGACAAAAACACGTGCTGAAGCAATTGCTGCTGGTAGGAATCCAAACTATGTTTCTTATCAGGGGTTAATGCCTGATCATATAATTGAAGTAAAACCAACAGGACCAACGAGTGGAGATATTGTTTGGAAGTGGCACATGTGGGATCATTTAATTCAGGATTATGATCCTTCAAAAGCAAATTATGGTGTAATTGCAGATCACCCAGAATTAATTGATATTAATTATCCAACCTCACAACAACTAGATTTTTCGCATACAAATTCTGTTGATTATAATGAAGAGTTTGATCAAATTTTGCTAAGCGTTCGTTATTATAATGAAATTTGGATTATAGATCACAGTACAACTACAGAAGAGGCAGCAGGTCACACTGGCGGTAATAGTGGTATGGGTGGTGATCTTCTTTATCGTTGGGGTAACCCACAAGTATATGATGCAGGATCTGCAAGTGACGAGAAATTTTTTAATCAGCATGATGCAACATGGATAGATGATGATTTACCCGGAGAAGGAAACATCCTAGTTTTTAATAATGGAGCAAACCGTCCTGGTAACCGTTATTCTAGCGTTGATGAAATTGTTCTACCTGTCGATGATAATGGCGAGTATTATCTTGAGGAAGGTTCTGCATATGGACCTGAGGAACAAACCTGGTTATACACTGCTAACCCCCTAACAAGTTTTTATTCAATGAATTGTGGAGGGGCTCAAAGAATTAAGAGTGGTAATACTATTATTACAAATGGGGATACCGGAAAAGTTTTTGAAGTTACTCCAGAAAAAGAAACAGTTTGGCAATATAATACAGGAAGTTCATTATTCAGAGCTGATTACATACCACCCGAGGTACAGGAACCGCCAGAGCCTAATAATCCTGATTTAGATTGTTCTGGGAGTCTATCATGGAGCAATATTAAACCAGGTGCAACAGTCACAGGAAGTTTTGTAGTACAAAATATAGGGGATTCAGGTTCCTTGTTGAATTGGACAATTAATAATACATTGATTGACTGGGGGACTTGGACATTTGATCCCAATTATGGTGAAAATCTTACACCAGAGGATGGACAAGTAACCGTACGGGTAACAGTAGTTGCACCAGATGAAAAAGAATCTGAATTTTCAGGATATATACAGGTTGAAAATATTAATAATTCTGAAGATTTTGAATTAATTATGGTAAAACTAATAACACCAGTAAATCGTCATTCATTTATAAAAATGATTTATCAATTTCTTTTTAGGTTTTTTAATGCCTTTTGAGAATTCAGAACCTTTTTTCTATTTTAGATTTCTTTTAATATAGTTTTCTCTGTTTTAATTACAAAGTCTTCAAGGAAACTATTTAAAATATATCTTGAATAAGAACAATCATCAATTCTACAAATTATACTATCTCTACCGGTAATCATAATACTGGTTTTTAGATACTTTTTACATAATTGATGAAGTGTATTACATAAATTATCGATTAATTGCTCATCAGGGTTTTTCATTCTCACATATATATCTATACGCCCTTTAGACAAATTTACGTGAGGTATAGTGAAATATTTTTCAATTCTAAAAAAATCAGCTCCATATTTGGATAAATCTTTAAATTCAGTTTTAAATTCTTCATTTTTAAGATTTAAATATCTTTTTCTAAAAAAATCAGGGGGCTCTGTTTTATATTGATAAAACATATTTAATTCAATTTGATTATCATAAACATACGTCTCTTCATCAATTTTGTATTTTGATTTTTTTAATACCTCTGATTCATTGTACTTATGAATCTTCCTAATTCTAACTTTTGTGTTACTACAATATGAAATATCCAGTGTTATATATGTAATCAGAAACCTTCTTTCTGGAAAAAATTGTTTTTTCAATACACGACTCCCCCACAAAGCACTATTTTAAAAGAAATATTAGTTTATAATAATTTATATCAAATACATTAAAAAAGGTACCCTTATCATATTAAGAAAAAAACGGACCTGGCGGGCTAATCATGGGAAAGGATATCTTCAATTGGTTTCCCCCACCATATGGCTATCTTTTGCAGATCTTTTATTGGAAAATTTTTTTCCCAAATTTCCTTAAGAGAAAATGGATCTTCCTCTATTAACATGAATATTATTATTAACTCTGGTTGGGTTGCGAATGGAACTGTTTTATCTATTGATTTTTCAAGAATACTCTTAATTTTATCCATGTTTTTTTCTACAAATGTTTTAAATTTTATTTCAAATTCAGCTGGT
>SMTZ1_10009411_pt1 | contig 17711 bp, 9 predicted proteins | sample DeeMarSWOR136_30_FD_25667 | JGI IMG/M metagenome (IMG submission 25667)
ATCTTCAACTTGATCTTTAAACAGATAGTGCCTTCCTAATTCTCTCAGTACCTCCGCATTTCCTTCATGCTTTTCCAGTACTTTTTGCCAGTATTCGATGTAATCTGCCTCTTCTGGCATTAGGAGTGCACGTGCTTTGGCACCAAAGATTTCGTCCATTTCTTCCAGCTTCTTTGCATACTGCTCAGCTTTTAATTTATCGCCTCCCATTTCTTCGGGAAGAATTCCATAGATCTCAACCAGGTACAGCATGGCTTCATGATAATCCGGCTTTAACTTGAGTACAGACTCATAAATACTACACACTTTCGCATATCTTTCTTTAACATCAGGTTGATCTCTTTGAGCCGCGCCATATGCCGACTGAGAAGCAATTTTTCCCGCAAAAAAACTGAATATCACATTATCTGGATCATTTTTTACAGCTTGTTCAATGTGATTTTGGACATCCTCTATACTGGTTAATAATTCTCTAAGGTTTGCTAATCCCATATGATATTTGGTTCTGGCAAGCTCGTAATGAGCAAGGGCATTATCAGGATTTTCTGATATCATTTGTTCAAGGAGTGTTTTGGCTTCATCAGCCTTTCCATTCATCCTTAAGTCATATGCTTCCTGCACCGTTTTGTTCAACTTAGATTCAGCACAAGCCCAAAATCCAAGAGAAGCAATAACGACAGCACAAGCAATAAATAAAAATACCCAAAGAAATTGCCTTTTTGGAAAGTTTTCAAGAGTCATTTCTTTCCCCTCCTTTTTTAGGCATGGTTCTGCCGTATCTATATAAATTGCATTCGCAATTGTTGGAGAAAGGGAATCCTTACTGTTCTTCGCAAAGGACTTATCCTTCTACTGACTAAGGTGTTCTATGTAGGGATGATTTGAATATATCTTTCTTATTAATGTGTGTCAAGTTTCAAAGTAAATTCGGTCTTTCTTTGAGGCTCTAGATTCGCTCAGCGTCCTTTTTCCAACTCAGGGAAGCCGAGGTTTTAGGTGCTTTGCTTTTCAACCTATCCAGCCTCTCCTTGGCGTCCCCGACTTCAGCCATACCAGGATCAGCGTCTTTCCAGAGGTCGAGGAATTTTGACTGATGCTCGATGGCTTTGCCCGCGCTATTTTTTATTGGCCTTTGAATATTTTTTCAGCAACTGTTGAAATCTTGGCAAACTGCGCAGAGGATCCCATGTCGGATCAGCCCTGAGCACAGGCACAGAGATTTCAAGACAAGGAATAGAAAGCAAATACTCGAGCCTATCCAAGGCAGCCTCATTTTCTCCCACTAAAACATAAATTTCAGCCAAATCCAGCACATAAGTCGGGCCTAATAATGCGTCCTTTGAGACAGGATATAACTTTACTGCCAGTTTTCCTTCACGAATGGCCCTATCCTTTTGACCAAGAGCCGCATAAACAATCCCCAGAGAGCTGTGAACGCGGGGATCTTCTGGCCGCTCTTTAGCCTCTCTCTCCAGCAGAGCCCGAGCCGACTCGAAGGATGAACGGGCGAGCTCCGGCCTGCCCGTTTCATGATATACGAGCCCGATCAACGCCGACTTCGGCAGAAACTCATCCGAGGCCTCTATGATCTCGACTGATGAAGACAAGAGCAGGTTGAGTGCCGACTCGTAGTTTTTATCAATTATCTCTAACCAATACCTTGATATGACATAAAGAGGATCCTCTTTCATTGGTGCCTTATCCAGTATGAGTCTAGCTCTCTCAGTCTCCCCCTCCCAACACCAGTAATTATTTGCTTTAAACATATATGATAAAACCTGGTCAGGAGCAAGAGAGAGCGCGCGGTCAAAATAAAAATCTGCTTCTGGATACTCCCGCAGAGCCGTGTAGCTCTGGCCGATATTGGCGGCTGCATTGTCATCTTGAGGACTCAACTCAAAAGCCTTTTTCAGGAGGTGTATCGCTTCCCTGAAGTCTCCCTGGCGTCTGCGGATAAAGGCAGTGGTTTTTAATATTACGATGTTGTTGGGAAGGCCCTTTTCTGCTATTGAAAGTGTTTCGAGCGCCTTTGCATAATTTTTTCGCGAATAATAATAATAGTTACCGAGAGCAAGCTGGGCCCTTGATAGATCAGGCTGAAGCTCCAGTGCCCGATCCACAGCCTCCTTGGCCATAAACACCCGCTCTTCTGTTCGGTCATATCCAAAATGATACATTCGAGAGTGAGCCTCGGAAAGCATGCTATACGCCAGGGCGAATTCAGGATCTAACTCCACTGCCCTCTCGAACATTTGAATTGCCATTCGATATTTCTCTTCAAACACACCGGATTGCCCATAGTGATCCATCCCTCTGAGGTAAGCGTTATAGGCTTCAAGATTATCAGTTGGCTTGGCCTCCACAGCGCGCCGTTCCGGCTCCAATAAAGTGATGTCCAACTGTCTGATGACTTTCTCGGCAATCTCAGACTGAACAGCGAAGATATCCTCGAAAACTCTCTCGTAACGTTCAGACCAGAGGTGAGTATCATCAGATACCCGGATGAGCTGAGGAGTGATCCGTACCCTGCTCCTGTCTTCCAGACTGCGGTCCCAACGAACGGTCCCCTCAAGCGCATAATCTACTCCCAAATCTTTTCCTATCTGCTTAATTGTCTTGCCCGTCCTGTTATACTGTACGGCTGTTTGGCGCGAGATAACACCCAGTTGGCGAACAGAAGCAAGTCGGCTTGTTATCTCCTCAGTCATTCCATCAGCGAAATACTTGTCATCTGGGGATCCCAAATTCTCAAACGGAAGCACAACGATCATTTTTCGCCCTTCAATTTCTTCGACGATCTCTCCTCCAGCTTTGCCTATTCGTTGCACCCGGTTAACGAAGAAATATCCCCCAATCACAATTGCCGCTATTAGAAGAATGATTCCCGGCACCATAAAAGGCTTGAAGCGTTTCCTCGAGGTTTTTGATTCAGGCTTTCGCTCAGGAAGTAATCTCTCTGTGGTGGGGATTCCTTTCTCGATATTCTCTAACTCGGCCCGCACTTCTCCTGCACTCTGATATCTTTTATCACTGTCCTTCTCCAGGCATTTCAATATCAGGCGGCTGAGATCCTCTGGAATCTGGGTATTGACTTGCTTTGGATCTGGAGGCGCTTCTGTCTTATGCTTTACAGCCACGCTTAAAGGCGTATCCCCTTCAAAAGGGACTCGACCTGTGACCATTTCATACAGGATAACTCCCAGCGAATAGATGTCCGAACGCTGGTCGGTTTCTTTGCTTTCTACCTGTTCCGGAGACATGTACTCAGGTGTTCCGACCATCACCCCAGCACCGGTTATCCCTTTTCCCGAGACAGAGCGGGCTATACCGAAATCCATGATCCGGGCATTGCCTTCTTTATCTATCATGATGTTCTGAGGTTTGAGATCCCGGTGGATGACCCCTAATCTGTGAGCTTCTGTCAGCCCTTCACACACCTGCTTGGCAATGGATAAGGCTGTCCCCACGGTCAACTGCCCTGTTTGCCGAATCAGTCCCCTGAGGTCCTGCCCGGGAACATACTCCATCGTGATGAAATGAGTGCCCTTTTCTTCCATAAGCTCGTACATTCTGCCGACATTCTTATGGGCTATCTTCCGCGCGAATTTAAGCTCGTTGTTAAATCGTTCCAGTGTTTTCTTGTCCGAGGCTATCTCAGGTTTTATGAGTTTGAGGGCGACTTCCTCATTCAACTTCTTATCGATGGCTTTATAGACCTTTCCCATGCCGCCTTTACCCAGCTCTTCGATGATTTTGTATCTTCCCGCGAATATGGTGCCAGTGGTCAGCTCTTCTGCGGGTGTTTCGAGGGTTTCGGTGACAGGGATTTCCTCTTTAGAGATTAATTGAGTCCCACACTCACCGCAGAATCTCTGAGTGTCGGGATTGTCTGCGTTACATTTATGGCATTTCATGATTCTGTCAAATCAATTTTTGTACACATCTCCTCGTGTATCGATTTTGATAATTTTTATCAAATCTTTTTCCCATGAGAAAATGATTCGATATTTACCTACTCGCAAACGGTAAATGTTTTTCACTTTTTTCCCTTTTAGCTTGGCAATATCCCCTTCCTCTGGCAACTTCTCTACAGCACCAATGATTTTCCGGGAGATGTTTTTTTCAAGTTTTTGGAGATACCGTACACTGGTTTTACTGAAGAGGAATTTCATATGCCAAGAGTCTTCTTCGCCTCTTCTGAGGAGACAAACTCATCGGAAGAAATGATTTCCAGGATCTCTTTTTCATCCTTTGCAGACAGGATAAGTTCTTCTTCCTTTTTCATCTTTTTGTCAAGCCAGGCTTTCAGAGATTTCCGGATGATTTCTGATATGCTTTCGTTGCGGAAGAAGGACAGAGCTTTGACTTTTTTATACAGGTCTTCGTCTATGGTGATGTTCAGCCTTTTCATTGTTTGTACCTCCAATACATATATACGTATTTATGTATTGAATGTCAACTCAAATGCATCAGTCATTCTCCTCGCTTCATCAGCTTCTGGAACTGTTTCGAGGGTTTCAGTGACAGGGATTTCCTCTAAGGGAATGATCTGAGTTCCGCACTCTTTACAGAATTTGGAATCAGAAGGGTTGTCAAAATGACATTTCTAGCATTTTTTTCCCATTATTCCCTCTGCTTAGGTGGCAAAAGAATATCAATTAATGAGGGGAGTGTCAAATAGCTGATAAAAGCCCTTTTCTTTTAGGAAATCGAGGCTGCACAGTGAAAATTTAAATATATCCAAAAAATCAAAAGACAAGAGAAATTATTTTTCCGGCTTCCTTCGGCTTAAGCTCCCGGCCGATTTCTCTCTTTTTTCAATGAAAAAAATCTTTTGCATGGTAATAATTAAACCTGGCTCAACAATAATTGAAGGGCATTCAATTTGACTCTTGCAGGATAAATTGATATCCTTTCGCCAAGCAAGATGAGGGAATTATGGGGATAGAATGTCCCAAATGTCATTTCGATAACCCGGACGATACCGTTTATTGCGGCAAATGCGCCACGCCTCTTCCGTCTTCCAAAGAAGTTCTTTTAACAGAGACTCTCGAAACTCCCAAGGAAGAATTGACCACTGGCTCCACCTTTGCCGGACGATACCAGATCATCGAGGAGCTGGGCAAAGGCGGCATGGGTAAGGTCTACAAGGCTCATGATACCGAGATAAAAGATAAAATCGCTCTTAAGCTCATAAAGCCGGAGATAGCTGCGGATAAAAAGACGATCGAACGCTTCAGGAATGAGTTGAAATTTGCCCGCAAGATAAGACACAAAAATGTCTGCCAGATGTATGACCTGAATAAGGAGGAAGGCAGCTATTATATAACCATGGAATATGTTTCTGGTGAAGATCTAAAGAGCTTCATTAGAAGAGCAAGACAACTCACCGTGGGCACAGCAGTGTTCATTGCCAAGCAGGTTTGCGAGGGATTGGCGGAGGCGCACAGTCTGGGGGTTATGCACAGAGATTTAAAGCCCCAGAATATCATGATAGACAGAGAGGGGAATGCCCGGATCATGGATTTTGGAATAGCCCGCTCCATTGAAGAAAAAGGAATAACAGGGGCTGGAGTGATGATCGGGACACCGGAATACATGTCTCCAGAGCAGGCCGAGGCAAAAGAGGTGGACGAGCGTTCGGATATCTATTCTCTGGGAATCATTCTCTATGAGATGGCAACAGGCAGAGTGCCGTTTGAGGGAGATACGCCTTTAAGCATTGCCATGAAGCACAAAGGCGAGGTCCCTCAGGATCCCAGAGAGCTCAATGCTCAGGTCCCTTCCGACCTCAGCCGTGTGATACTGAGATGCATGGAAAAAGATAAAGCCAACAGGTACCAGACGCCAGAGGAAGTCCTTTCTGAATTGACCAAGATTGAGAAAGGGATTCCGACTGCTGAAAGAGTTATCCCCAGAACAAAGCCCTCGACTTCGAGGGAATTAACTGTAACGTTCAGCTTGAAGAAGTTCCTCCTCCCTGTCTCAATCGTCGCTGTCCTTGTAATCACAGCGCTTGTTATCTGGCAGCTTCTTCCTGAAGGGGAAACTGTTCCTCCACCACCAGACAGACCATCGATTGCAATCCTTCCTTTCGAAGATTTAAGCGAAAATAAAGATCAATCCTACTTTTGTGATGGCCTGGCAGATGAACTCATAAACAGACTGACCAACATTGAGTCATTAAGAATTCCTGCTCGGACTTCTTCGTTTTCGTTTAAAGGTAAAGAATTGGGCATTCAAGAGATCGGGAAAGAACTGAATGTGGAGATGGTCTTAGAGGGGAGCTTGCGCAAAGCAGGGAATAAGCTGCGGATCACAGCTCAACTGGTTAACGTGTCTGACGGCTTTCCTATCTGGTCTGAGAAATATGAACGTGATGAGGGAGATATTTTTCTGTTGCAGGACGAGATTTCCCTGGCGATTGTGGACAGGCTGAAGGTGAAACTATTGGGAGAAGAGAAAGAGAAAATCGTAAAGCGCCATACAGAGAATCTGGAAGCGTATAACCTGTATTTGCAGGGCCGCTACTTCTGGAACAAGAGAACACCAGAAGGACTGAAGAAGTCTGTTGATTATTTTGAGCAAGCTATAAAAAAAGATCCTGGATACGCCTTGGCTTATGCTGGACTTGCTGACTCTTATATCACGATTGGGGACTGGAACTTGCTTCCTTCAAAGGAAGTTTTCCCCAAAGCGCGAGCAGCAGTATTAAAGGCACTGGAGATGGATGATGAGCTCGCTGAGGCTCACAACGCCCTTGCGGCAATCAAGAAATATTACGATTGGGATTGGCCAGGAGCTGAAAAGGAACATAAGCGTGCTATTGAGCTCAATCCGAACTATCCGACTGCTCATCAATGGTATGCAGAATTTTTATTTGCGATGGCAAGGTTCGACGAAGCTATCGCCGAGTCTAAAAGGGCTCAGGAGCTCGACCCATTATCCCCTATAATATTCTATTCTGGAGGTGCTGCTTTTTATTTTTCAAGGCAGTACGATAAGGCAATCGAGCAGTTCAAGAAAGCTCTTAATCTGGATCCCGCCTTTCCCAACGCTCATGGTTATATTGGCCTGTGTTATCTTCAAAAGGGGATGGTTAAAGATGCCATTGCGGAGTTGCAAGAAGATATGATTTCAGAAGGGATAGGTCCAGAAATTATCGCAGAAGCTCAAAATGTATATGCGACATCGGGGATTAAAGGAGCATTCCAAATGTATCTTGATTACCAAATGATGATTTCTGAGCAAGCATATGTTGATCCATTGCGTATTGCTGAGTTACATGCCTTCCTCGATGAAAAAGATCAGGCCTTCGAGTGGCTGGAGAAAGCCTATGAGCAACGATCTCCCATGTTGGTTTACGTCCGAGTGGAACCTCGATTTGATAACATCCGTTCTGACCCGAGGTTCAAAGCTATTTTGAAGAAAATGAATTTAGAATAACAGTCGTTAAGTCGTAAAGAGCAGATAGAAAACCAAACCCAAAGCCATAGAGCATCACGAAAAATTCCTCGACCTCTGGAAAGACGCTCACCCAGGCTTCCCTGAGTTTGAGGATTCCAAGAAGAGGCTGACAGGGCTGAAAAGCTATTGGACAAGACGTCGCAAAGATTAATCATTATGCTCCATTTTATTGAACATACAATCCATGAATTTCTCTTTGATCCATCTGACTTTTAATACAAGGGAGTAGAATCATGAAACGCAGTCTTGTAATTTTTGCATGTTTACTCTTCTTTTTTGGTTTTTTCCAACAGCAGGGCAGTTTTGTTCAAACGCGTTACGAAGATGCAGATGATTATATGAAAGCACGAAATCGACTGATCCAGGCTGAGCTGGCTTTGCGGTTCGACGCTGGAATCACGCTTTCATCTCGAGAAAAAGAAGCCAACCGAAAGCTGATGCTGCTCAAGCAGAAGGAATTGGAGAGAACTCGTGAATATTTTCCCCCGGCAAACAATTTTCTGAAATCGAAAACAAGACGGTTGATTGACCAGTCTCCCATACTGGAAATCATGAAGCATATGCCCAAAGGGGGAATTCTTCATGTCCACGGTTTCTTAATGGGAGATTTCCGCTGGCTGATCAAGCAGGCGACCTATCGTCCGGATTGTTATGTTTACAAGGGAAAAAATGGCGTAACTGCCCAGGGGGCGTTAAGGATCTTTAAAGAACCGCCTGGAAAGGGATGGCAGCTCGCCAGCGAACTGCGCCAAGCTGCGGATGACGTCGAGGAATTTGATGAAGGGCTTTACCGGTCCATAACATTAGGCGAAGAAGACCTGGCTCAACAGGATATTTGGGCAGAATTCACAAACTGTTTCCGTAGATTCGGAGGTATGTTCAGAGATGATGAGATCTTCAGCAGTTATTGCCGCAAAGTGTTCAGGGAATTGATCGAGGAAAACATCCAGTATGTTGAAACCCGAGGCTATGGAGGCCTGGATATCGTTGAGGAGATTCAGCGCGACAATCCGGAATTTAAGGTGAAATACATCATTTACTCCCCCCGTTCCGCTGCCCGGGAGCAGATCGCTCGGAGTCTGGATTTCGCTCTGGACAGGCGAGCGGAGAACCCAGGTCTCTTTGTCGGTTTTGACCTGGTGGAGGAGGAGGACAAGGAGCACACAAATCTCTACTTTATTGATGAACTCATTCGAGCTCGCCATAAGGCAGAGGAGCGCAGTATCACGCTTCCTTTATACCTTCACTCCGGAGAGAGCAACTGGACGGAAAACGAAAATGTGCTCGATGCCATCCTGCTCGATACCAAACGAATCGGCCATGGTATCGCTCTCTTCAAGCATCCTCTCCTGATGCAAATAGTGAAGGAGCGGGATATCGCCATCGAGGTTTGCCCTATCAGCAATCAGGTTCTCGGCTATGTCGCTGACCTTCGCAATCACCCTGCTGTGCTCTATATTAACAGCGGCTTGCCAGTCGTTATTTGTCCCGATGATCCCGCCATCTGGAAGAGCACGTTTTCCCATGATTTTTATGAGGCTTTCATGTCCTGGGGATTGGACTTGAAATGTCTTAAACAGCTGGCGATGAACTCACTCATCTACTCTGCGATGGAGCCCGAGGAAAAAGAAAGAGCTCTGGAGTTTTGGCGGAAAAAATGGGAGAAGTTCATTGCCTGGTTGAATGAGTATAAAGTTTAACAAGCTGCTGTAAGGCGACAGAGCCAGAGCCTAGTGCACAATAGATAACGATGGTTGTCTGAGCTTTAGTGATGTGTCATTCGTACTTGAGCGTTTCAGAGGGATTGCTCAAGGCGGCCTTGAAGGCATGGAAGCTGACTGTGACAGCGGCCATGAGCAGGGCTATGAGCCCTGAGATCAAGAAAACCCATGGCGTCAGAGTGATCCGGAAAGCATAGTTTCTGAGCACCACGGACATGGCCAGATAAGCCGCCGGCCAGGCAATGATGTTGGCGGCAAGGACGAGCCAGATGAATTCCCTGTTGACCAATAGTAGGATGTGGCGGGCGGATGCGCCCAGCACTCTGCGGATGCCGATTTCTCTCGTCTTTAGAAAAATGATCTGCAGAGTCAGGCCGAACAAGCCGGAGCAGGCGATCAAAATCGCAAAAAATGAGGCGTATTCCACCATCCGAACCCAATGCTTCTCGCGCTCGTACTGCCGGGCGACATCCTCATCCAGAAAGGTGTACTCGAACGGAGCCTGAGGAGCGAGGGCTGTGAATTCCTTTTCTATGCTGGCGATTGTCTCCTGGAGCCTGATAAAGACACAGTTATAGTCCATCCCGGTCATGCCCAGGAATGCCGGAAGTATGGGATCGTGCAGAGACTGGGAGTGAAAGTCTTCGACCACACCGACAATCTGCCAGTCATATTTGGTCGCGAAAAACTCGGAGAGGCGGTGGCCGAGCGGGGATTCAACGCCGAGAATCCTGGCAAAAGACTCATTGATGATAATAGATCCTTCACGGTCCGAAGGATGTTCCTCGGAAAAATTTCTTCCCTCAAGAAGCTTCATTCCCAGAACCGGGATGAAATCCTGGTCGACGTAGTTATAAACGACAAGACTCGGCTCACCGCTCGCTCTCTTAAGATAGGTCCCCATCCAGCCTTCCGAGAGATTATACGTGGAGCCGCTGACTCCTTGAATCGTATCGTAGGCGAGGAGCTTATTTTTCAGCACCCCGACAAAAGCAGCGTTCTTCGTAAAGTTCGTCGCGAGATTCTTGAGGGGCAGGACGACGACCTGGTCCGCGTTATACCCGAGGTCTCTATTCAGCATATAAGTCTTCTGATTGCTCAAAAAGATGGTCGAAACCATCAGAAAAATGGATATTGCGAACTGAAATACGATCAACGACCGGTTAAAGGCACTTTTTCTGGAGAGTTTCATCTTCCCCCGGAAGAGATCGACAGAGGAAAATTTTGACAGGAAAAGCGCCGGGTAGCTGCCCGCGGCAATGCCCACCAGAAAGACGAGCCCGATCGCGAAAAGAATGTTTCCTCCGCTGGAAAACATCTCCAGCCTCAGGTTTTTCTGAGAGAGCCGGTTGAAGGCGGGCATGAAAACCTCGGCCATTGTCAGGCCGATAATAAGGGAGAAAAAACTGTGCATCAGTGACTCGAACCAGAACTGCTTGATCAGCATTTTCCTCTGGGCACCGAGGACTTTGCGGACTCCGATTTCTTTGATCCGCGTGGAGGCCTTCCCGATGGAAAGGTTCATGAAATTGAAGCAGGCGATCATCAAGACAAGCAGCGAGACCCGTATTCTCCTCGCAAATGAAAGCTGGCAAGGGATTGAAGGACGTGCCCGCTCTCCTTTGAGTATCTCTCTTGAAGGGGGAGGTCGATGGTGGTCTTGAATTTCTCCTGGAGAGCTTTAGCCTGGTTCCTGTCCTCAAGCTGGATGAAACAGGTCAAGGATTCGTCTTTTTGAGGGTCGTTCAAGGTTTCCCCGTAGACCTTCTCCAGGTTGACCAGAAGGTCGAAATCAAGACTGGAAGAGTCGGGGATCTCTTTTAAAACACCCGTGACAAGGAAATCCGTGAATTCATCTGCCAGACGGATGGAAAGAGTCCTGCCCACGGGATTTTCGTCTCCAAAATATTTATTCGCGATGGGTTCGGTGAGGACAACGGAATCCGGACGAAGGAGAGGATTCGGGGATTCACTGGATTTTAAAGGAAACGTGAATATATCGAAAAAGGAAGAATCAGCGGCCAGGGCTTGCTCTTCAAAAACCCTGTTATTTAACCTGACGATGGAGTTTTGTTTTTCCATCCGGACTGCCCTGATGACTTCAGGGAACTGGCCGGCGATATCGAGGGCTGTGTGGGCCTTGGGAACAGAGATAGCCCGTCCGATAGGAAGAACGAGCACCATCTTCACTTCATAGATGCGGTCCAGGTTTTTATGGAATCTGTCAAAAGACAGTTCGTTGCGGATGAACAGAAAGGATAGGATAGTGCAGGCAATTCCTGTGCCGAGACCGAAGATGTTGATCAGCGTGTTGAGCTTATTTCTTCGCAGGTTGCGAAGAGCCACGATCAAGAAATTTTTATACACGTCTCTCTCCTTTCCTACCCGGGAATGACGATTTAGCGATTGGATTATGCATAGCTGTAATTATTTTTGCAATAAATATGCCAAATGACATATCTGGGGAAATTGCTCAACCGCTTTGATTTTTGGGAAAGATGTTGTCTATAAACGGGACAATCCCTGTCCGCTATCGAACATCAGAGATGAGGATGAAGATGCAGAAAAACGGATGAATTCCCTTCAGCAATAATAAGCAAAAGAAATAATAAGAATAATCCAGAGAATGCATTTTTCTTTTTTATATTGCTTCCGAGAAAAAAGGCGATTTTAAAAAAGAAAAGGTTGATTCTTACTCATTTTTGAGTAATAATTTACTCAATCTTGAAAAGGTCACCCTGAATCAAATGTTAAATTTATTCACAAAATCGAAAATAAGAAAAAATATCATACTGCTTTTCCTCTATAATCAAAACAAGGAATTCTATCTGAGCGAGATTGCCGGTAGAGTCGGGACATCTGCCGGAACTGCCCAGCGTGAACTCAACAAGCTGCTTGAGAACGATTTACTCATTTTTAAAAAAAAAGCGAACCTGAGCATATATGCGCTCAATACGCGTTATTCGCTTTTGGAAGAAGTTGAATCGATAGTGAAAAAAACGATGGGAATCGAAGTGGAGCTAACGAAAGAACTGAATAAAATAAAAAACATCTCTTTTGCCTTTCTTTTCGGTTCCTACGTTAATGGCGGATTTAAATCTGACTCTGATATTGATCTTTTCGTGATAGGAAAAATGGACGAGGACCTTGTTTATGAGGCTACTCAAAAAGTAGAAAAGGTGACGGGGAGAGAAATAAATTATCATATCGCCACTCAAAACGAATTTTCTCAGAAGAGAAAATCGAATTATTTCTATAATGAAATTATCAAAAGCTATACTCTGCTCGTTGGGAATGAACGTGAGTTTAAAAAATTTATTAAATAAGCTGATCAAAGAAGGAAAATTGAGAAGGCAAGACACAGGAATTGACTATCTCAATAATTTGCTAGATGCCGCGCGGAGAAATTTTGAGGCGGCTGCAATAGTGAAAGGCAAAGTTGATGAAGCCGCTTTCAAGCTTGTTTACGATGGCTTGCTTCAGATCGGCCGAGTGATATTACTTGTGAATGGATATCGACCTGATGACGGAGAGCAACATAAGACAACCTTCTTTGTCTCAGGTGAGTTCTTAGGGAAAGAGCTCAATGATTTGATAAAAAAAATTCAAAAATTTCGAATAAAAAGAAATGACTGCATTTATGAGCCAAGAGGCATAATCAGCAGAAGTGAAGCCGAAGCCATCTATAGAACCTCTCAAGAATTCTGGAGCAAAGTAAAATCCTATTTACAAAAACGTAATCCTCAATTAGAACTATTTAAGGAATTTTAAAACCTATATCATGAAATGCCCCAAATGTCATTTTGAGAATCCTTCTGACTCCAAATTCTGTAAAGAGTGCGGGACTCAATTGATCCCGAAAGAGGAGGTTTCTGCACCTACCAAGACACTCGAGATTCCTAAAGAAGGATTAACAGCAGGCACCGTCTTTGCCGAAAGGTACCGGATTATCGAAGAACTCGGCAAAGGCGGTATGGGCAAGGTATATAAGGCTCTCGATAATGAGATTAGCGAAGAAGTAGCCATAAAGATGTTAAAGCCTGAAATCGCTGAAGATGAGAAAACTATCGAGCGCTTCAGAAACGAACTCAAATTTGCCCGCAAGATCTCCCATAAGAATGTCTGCCGGATGTACCATCTGGCCAAAGAGGGAGAGACTCCCTATATCACTATGGAGTATGTGGAGGGCGAAGATTTAAAAAACCTGACAAGAAAGAAAGGAACGCTTCCGGAAGAAGAAGCTGTCCGCATAGCCAAACAGGTATGCGAAGGCTTGGCTGAAGCTCATAGACTGAGAGTCGTCCACCGGGATTTGAAGCCACAGAATATCATGATTGATAAAGAAGGAAATGCGAAGATAATGGATTTTGGGATATCCCATTCTCTCGAGGCAAAGGGAGTAACCCGGACCGGGATGATTATCGGCACTCCGGATTACATGTCTCCGGAGCAGGCAGAGGGAGAGGAAGCGGACCAGCGGTCAGATATCTATTCATTGGGAGTTATCCTTTACGAGATGATGACAGGCAAAGTGCCTTTTAAAGGAGACACGGCGCTGAGCATAGCTTTGAAGCACAAAACAGAAGAGCCTGCTGACCCGAGAGAGCTCAATGATCAGTTATCTGAGGGATTGAGTGCTGTGATCCTTAAATGCTTGGAGAAGGATAGAGAAAGCAGGTACCAATCAGCCGAGGAGCTTCTTCTGGAATTGAGGAGCACGGAGGAAGGCATGCCCCTGACCGCCGCTGTCAGAAAACCTCAAATTCCTGCGTTTATGGTCGAAGGAGAAGAGGAGCTTGAAGAAATAAGACCGGTCTTCGTATCTCGCGAGAAAGAACTGGGGAAGCTGAATGCGTTTCTTGAGATGTCGCTTTCCGGAAAGGGAAGGGTAGCCTTTGTCACTGGAGAAGCGGGCAGCGGGAAGACTGCCCTGGTCCAGGAATTTGCCCGCCGTACCCAGGAGGAACACTCTGATCTGATCGTTGCTTCCGGTAAATGTAACGCCCATACCGGAATCGGCGATCCTTATCTGCCTTTCCGCGAGGTGCTGGGTATGCTCAGCGGCGAGGTTGAGGACAGATGGGCTGCAGGTTCTCTCACCAAGGATCAAGCCGCCCGCTTATGGAACCTTCTTCCCCTTACCGTTCAGGCGGTAGTGGAAACAGGCCTGGATCTGATCAATACCTTTGTTGCTGGCGCAGAGCTGGTTTCGCGCGCTAAGGCGTATTCATCCCAGAAAACAGGTTGGTTTGGAAAGCTGGAGAAGCTTGTGGAGCGAAAGGCTCTTCTTCCTCCTGATTCGATGCTCCAGCAGAGCAATCTTTTCCAGCAGTACGCGAAAGTGCTTTTAACCGTTGCCAGAGAAAAGCCGCTGCTCCTGGTCCTGGATGACCTCCAGTGGGCAGATGCGGGTTCTCTAGATCTATTTTTTCATCTGGGACGGCAGGCAAAGGGAAGCCAGATTCTTCTCCTAGGCGCCTATCGACTTGAGGATGTTGCTCAGGGTCGAGCTGGAGCAAGACACCCCCTGGAGGGCATTGTGAATGAGCTCAAGCGAGACTTCGGGGAATTTGAAGTGGAGCTGAGCAAAGCAGAAGGCCGCTCATTCATCGATGCTTTTCTGGATACAGAGCCAAACAGGTTAGGTGCCGTGTTCCGGGATACGCTCTTTCTCCAGACCAGAGGGCATCCTCTTTTCACGATAGAGATGCTGCGCGGCATGCAGGATCAGGGCGTGCTGACTAGGGATAAACAAGGGCGATGGGTTGATAAGACGGAATTGGATTGGGATGCCTTTCCGGCAAAGATAGACGCTGTGATCGGGGAACGCATCAGCCGGCTGGAAGATAGATTGCGGGAATTGTTGACTGTCGCCAGTGTTGAAGGTGAAGAATTTACTTCTGATGTAGTGGCTATGGTGAGGAAGAGTGAAGCCCGTGAGGTCATTCATCTTTTAAGCGGCGAGTTGGATAAAAGGCATCACCTGGTGTCGGCCAAAGGAATACGGCGGATGGATGGGCAGCGTCTCTCCATATATACATTCCAGCATATACTGTTTCAGAGATATCTTTACAACAGCCTGGATGAGGTAGAAAGGTCGCACCTGCACGAGGAGGTAGGAACCGCGTTGGAGGCCCTTTACGGAGACCAGTCGGAGGAGATTGCAGTCCAGCTGGCCAGGCACTTCCAGGAAGCCGGACTTGTGGCTAAGGCGGTAGACTATCTGCAAAAAGCGGGAAATAAGGCAGTGCGGCTGTCTGCCAACGAAGAGCTTCTGAAAACTCTGCCGGATTCCCCTGAGCGTGTTCAGCAAGAACTTGGGCTTCTGCTTGCCCTGGGTTCTCCGCTTATGGCCTCTAAGGGCTATGGAGCTCCTGAAGTAGGCCGTGTTTATGCCCGGGCAGGAGAGCTCTGCAAGCAGATCGGCGAGTCACCCCAGTTATTTCTGGCATTGTCTTTTCTATGGTCATTTGACTTGACGCGAGGCGAACCTAAAAAAGCATTTAAGCTGGCAGAGCAGATAATCAGCCTATCCCAGCGCTCGCAGGTTCCAATACAGGTGATGATGGGCAACTGGACACAAGGGCTGACTTTACTTTATCTTGGAGAGTTCTCCTCAGCCCGTGCATCCCTGGAGCAGGTTGTCAATTCTTATAATCCCCAGCAGCATGGTTTCTTAGCTTATGCTTTTGGACAGGATCCAGGAGTGTCTTGTTTATCCTGGCTGGGCTGGACCCTGTGGTTCCTTGGTTACCCCGCTCAAGCGGAGAAACGGTGCAAAGAAGCTCTTGTTCTGGCTAAAAAGCTGAGCCATCCTTTTACTCTGGCCTTTAGCCATGGCATTGCTGGCAGCCTATTTTACTGCCTGCTCCGTGAGTTCCAGAAAGTAAAAGAATATAATGAAGCGGCTTTTATACTCGGAAAAAGGGAGGGATTTGGGCTATTCCAAGCGATGGAACCGTTGTTCCGAGGAATGGAACGATCTATAGAGGGAAATGTTGAAGAGGGAATAAAGCTGATGCGGCAGGGCCTGGCTGCTTATCGAGCCCTCGGCACAGAGATGATGCTTCACCATTATCTCGCCCTGTTGGCTGAGCTGTGTGAGAAGGGAGGAAAGGTCAAGGAAGGGTTCGAAGCCGTGGCTGAAGGCTTGGCCGAAGTAAAGAAAAGCGGCGAGCGATACTACGAAGCAGAGCTTTACCGGATCAAGGGAGAGCTAGAACTGAAGAAAGCAAAAGTTAAGGATAAAACAAAGCAGGAAGAAGCTGAGCGCTGCTTTCGCCAGGCCCTAGATATTGCCCGGTCCCAGAAAGCCAGGTCCTGGGAGCTGCGGGCGGCGATGAGCTTGAGCCGTCTTCTGCAGAAGCAAGGAAAGAAGCAGGAAGCCCGAAAGATGCTGGCTGAGGTCTACGACTGGTTCAGCGAAGGGTTCGACACTCCGGACCTGAAAGAAGCCAGGGCGCTCCTTGATGAGATGTAATGATAAAGACTATGACTCTGGTGAGGAAGCTCATAAACCCTTATTTAATTTTGTTAAAATGGCGATAGATTGAATTATTTCCTATCATTTTCCAAAACACCATTCATTCGCATTTTGAGCAAAGGATTTCCTTTCCCCCAACAGTAATGAAATACTCCCATCTCTTTTTTATAGCACCCAGGCATATCCCAGCTTTATGAAGAAGGTCCTGTCTGCTCGGGTCAACCCATAATCCAGGCCGCCAAAATAATTATCGCTGTAGCCAAGGAAGAGCAGGGTCCGGGGATTGATCTTGTAGGAGAACAGCAACTGGGTGAAGAACCTCTTGTATTTCGGGTCTTTTTCGAAAGTGTAATTGCTGACGTTGTAGTCGTAATCCACGTATTGGAAGATAGCGCGGAAAAAGGTGCGGACGTTGAACTGGTAGACAGCTGTCGACTGGGTGATGTTTGCCGTGTAGAGGCGCGCATCCTGGACGTTCATCCGTTCGAAAGTATGAGATAAGGATATGCGCAGGTGCTTGCCGAGATCGTAGGTCAAATAAGGACTGAGCCTGAACCTTTTTCCCAGCCGCGTGTTCTCATAGTCGATCTGATCTCCAAATATAGTGGATATGAGTAACATCAGGTTGCTGTCCGGCCTGAATCCTCCTTCGATCACGAAGTAGGTTTGATCGAATAAACGGTTATTGTATCCCTCCCGGATTCTTGCTCCTTGAAAGAAAAAGCTGGACTGCATGGTTCCATTGTAGGCAAACCAGAGCGATGCACCCCTGTTCAGCAGATTTTCATCCCAGTCTTCAAAATAGTTCACCTCACTGCCGACCATGAACAGGGACCACCACGCACCCGCGGGCGCGTTCCACCTGTACCTCAGGCCTCCCTCCGCATTGCGGTATCCAACCCTGGGGTAGTAACCGAGGTCGGCGCGGAATTCCGGACCGGCTTGCTCATAATCTGCCCACCAGCCCCAGGTCCTGGTGTAATGATCGTACTCGAATGAGACGAGATGGTCGCTGAATGAGCCGCCAGGTTGATTGTTAT
>SMTZ1_10006530_pt1 | contig 17708 bp, 18 predicted proteins | sample DeeMarSWOR136_30_FD_25667 | JGI IMG/M metagenome (IMG submission 25667)
AGGAGACTTGCTTTTATGTAGTCATATGGACACTATTCCTGGAGAGCTTCCAGTACGTATAGAAGGGGATTTAATTTATGGTCGGGGAGTGGTGGATGCTAAAGCTTCTGTTGCTTCTTTTATAATGTGTATGTTGGAAAGTGAAAACTCCTGTTCTTTAGCCCTTGTAGTGGAAGAAGAAGAAACTTCTAAGGGAATGCATCATCTCCTTGAAAACTTTAGTTGGAATAACGTTCTCATAGGAGAGCCTAGTAAAATAAACACGATAGTTGTAGGATATAAAGGAAGAATCCTCCTAGAAATAATTTCAAAAGGTACAGCAACCCATGTAGCAGTTCCCAGTCCTAATAACGCGATTTTGAAAGCTTTGAAAATTTTTAAAGAGATGGAACCCTTGTTACCGAAAGGGGAATCGCTTTTTGATTCCTCCATGCCTAATGTTACACAAATTCGGGGCGGTAAGGCTTTTAACGTTATTCCTGAAAGCTGTCAAATGATAGTGGATATAAGGATTGGTCCAAAACAAATGGAAACGGTACTCCAATTGATTGATAACATAAAAAAGCAGGAAGGAGAAAACGTGGAGATTAGGGTAGTTGAATCAACACCCGCGGTTTATAAGCCGGATTCAAAGGTTAAAAAAGCGCTAGAAAAAAGCATAAAAAACCATAAGTTGCATCCTAGAATAGTGAAGAAGTTGGGTAGTTGTGACATGAACCTGATAGGGGAAAGAGCAGAAACAGCAAGTTATGGGCCAGGAGATCCAAAACTTTCTCATACAAATAAGGAAAAGTTATCGCTTACAGAATATAACCTTGCGATAGACATTCTTCTTGATTTCATCAAAGAGTTTTAATCTAGGGGATTAGGGGGTACAAAAGATTGCGTTTTATGGGCATAGATCTAGCTGCAAAAGAAAAGAAAAAATCAGGGATCTGCGTAATTAATAGTGACAACAACGAAGAGGGAAGCTATAGCGCAATTATAACCAGTGTTTTCAGTGATGAACAGATATTAGAAAAGATCAAAGAAGTAAAACCTGATCTTATCGCTATAGACGCTCCTTTAAGTTGGGGTGAAAAGTTTAGACCAGCGGAAAAGCAGATGATAAAAGATGGTTACAGACTTTATCCATTAAACATAGGATCTATGAAAGAACTTACAGCTCGAGGAATCGGTTTAAAAAAAAGAATTAATCTTCCTTTAGTGGAGTGTCATCCAACTTCTTCTGCCAAAGCCTTAAAAATAGTGAAAAAGCCAATAGATGCTTTCGTAAAAGCTTGTGAGAAAAAATTCAGCTTAAAATTTAAAAATATTCCAAAAAATCAGCATGAAGTTGACGCCGTTATTGCAGCTTTAACTGCAAAATTATATGTTTTAGGCATGTGTAAAATATATGGGGATGAGGGGGAAGAAATAATTCTTCCAAACTACTAATACTTCGTAAAAGTTTCAGTTATTATGTTTAAAGCTTTTTCAAGTTCTCCTTCTTCAATTACGAGGGGGGGTATGACTCTTAAGACATTTTTTGCTGTGTAAGTGATTAAAAGACCTTTCTTAATCATTTCCAAACAAAGTTTTTTAGCGTCTCTTGAAACTTCCATGCCGATAAGTAGTCCTATTCCCCGTACTTCTTTTATAGCTTCAACGTTTTCCTTAAGCTCTTTTAGTTGATTAGTGGCTTTTTTACCAAGATTAGCGGCTCTTTCAGGTAAGTTTTCTTCAACAACGATCTTCATAGCTTCAAGGGCAACAGCGCATGCTAGCGGGTTTCCGCCAAAAGTTGTTCCATGGGCGCCATGATCAAAAGCTTTTGCGATCTCTTCTGTTGCAATGCAAGCTCCCGTAGCGATTCCTCCTCCTAAAGCTTTAGCAAGAGACATTATGTCCGGGTTAACACCCCAATGTTCTCCAGCCCAAATTTTGCCCGTGCGTCCAAACCCTGTCTGAACTTCGTCAAAAATAAGCACTATTTCTTTCTCGTCACAAAGCTCTCTTACAGCTTTTAAGTAACCATTTGAAGGTATATTGACACCTCCTTGCCCTTGAACAGGTTCAAGAATTATTCCTGCAGTATCCTTAGAAACTGCTTCTTTTACAGCTTGTAAATCGTTGAAGGGAACAAACTTAACATTAATTCCGAAAGGAGAGTAGGGAGCTCTGTAATTTTCACTCCAAGTTGTAGCTAATGCGCCCATACTTCTTCCGTGAAAACTTCCTTGGGCCGCTATAAACTCGTGTTTTCCCTTGTACTTTATTGCAAGCTTTAACGCTGCTTCTACCGCCTCTGTGCCACTATTTCCCCAAAATGTTTTTTCAAGCTTTTTTGGGGTTATTTTTGCAAGATATTCGCTTGCTTTTGCTTGTTGATCGATATAGAAATGGTTTGAGATGTGCACAAGTTGTTCTGCCTGCTCTTTTAACACATTAAGGATGCGCGGATGGCAATGGCCAACATTTAGAACAGCAATCCCTGAAACACAATCAATATACTCCTTTCCATCACAATCCCAAACCTTGACCCCTTTCCCTTTCACAGGAACCACTGGAAAACGACTATAAGTATGCATTACAAACTTCTCATCTAAGGATATCACTGCTTTTGAATTAGGGCTCAAACTTCCTTCTTCTTTGTCTTGGTTTTTACCCACTTTATTATTCCTCCAAAACTCAATAGATTTCTTAACTGATTAGCTTTAAAATTATCCCAATTTAGAAAGGATGGATTCCTTTGTTTGATTTTAATTAAAGATAAGTTTATATTGTATACATTTCTTAAATAGTCCAACAATCTTTTCTGAGGGAAAACGTATGCATAATCTTGTGGAAGAGGAGATTTTTGAGATAAAAAATGGATTTCGAATGATTCGTTACCTTTTATTAAAAGCTTTAGACTTAGAAATTCATCGTTTTCCAAGTGTGATAAAAACCGCTGAAAAAATTGAAGATTACAAAGATTATAAAAAAGCATTAAACAAAACAACTTCTCTTATCATAAGCCTGTTAAAAACCTTAATAGACCTTTTTAATATAAGAAAGAAGATGTTTAACCTTTTTACAAATTTTTTGGATACTTGTGACAGAATAGAAAAACAAGCCCAAGATTTAGAAGAAGCAAAACTTGGAGCGTTGTTAATTTCCACTGATTATGAGAAATTGATCGATTTAATTGAAAAAAACAAAAAGATCGTGAAAGAAAAAATATCACCTTATGATAAGGTTATTGGAAGTATAAAAAAAGAATTTGAAATTTTCCAAAAACAGATCGAAGATTACGCCTCCTTTTCAAATTTTGATGAAGATACAGATTCTGACGACATTTTAGAAGCTTTATTCTTACTAAAAGATATGGATATAGACGGATTTTGGCAAAAAATCCGAGAACTTGAAGCAAAAATAATTGAAAAAGAAAAGGAGGAATAAATTACAATATCCTTAAAGAAAGAAAATTCCTCCATCTTAAAATAAAACACAAAGATTAAACTTTAAAATAAATTTAAAGAATAGAAGAAAATCATTGCTTAATGAGATTATAATTTGATTCTATTTCTTTATTTTACAGGAATGGAGAAACATTTTTTGATCATTTTACACATTTTTTCGAATAATTTAGTTGTTATAGACTCTAATGATGTTTGAGCTATAAGAAGCCAGTTAGAAGATTCTAGATTTTTTATCAACCACTGCTTTTTTCCTTTTGAACTTTTCACAAGACCTATTGAGTCTCCAACTACTAAAGAAAAGGTTGAATTAATGGCTGAAAAAGTTCCTGCAAATAGGTTGAATTGAACAGGATCTATAAGTTTGTTTTTCTTTCTTTTTTTACTACCATACTCTTTTTTCCAGAGCGGAATACCATCCTTAGAAATGATCATAAGAATATCAAAATTATTTCCTAGAGATAGTTTTGGTGTCTCATTATTAGTACTTTTTCTTAATAATGGACATATTCCTTCCGTTTTTTTCTTACAATCAAACCCTTTGATAAGATAACTAAAAACATCCTCCTCATCTTTCTTTACCTTATAAAAAATTTCACAGGGATAAAAATAGTCCTCTTTAGAGTTTGTTTTAGTTTTACGTTTTGATTTTGTCTTTTTTTTACTCAATTTTTAACTCCCATCCAACTTAATTTTAATTCGTAGATAACATGTTCATTTCCAACCTTTTTTTAGAAAAAAATAATTTGATAAAAAATATGATTATTATATTCAACAATATACATTATATAAATTAAAAAATAAATATTTTCTTGTTTTCATTGCGATATTCAGGAAAAAGAAAAAAAATTATATAACCAACTAAAAAATTAGATGAAAGTCGGGATTTAACCTCATATTTTTCGTGAAATTGAGATTTATAAAAAATTCATCATTAACCTGTTAATAATCTTTTGTGAGCTATTTTGGCTATTTATACAGATAGTATTTAACTAGATTATTTTGTGAATAAAAGAATTTTTATTGAATTTTTATAAAAATATTTAATTTGTTTAAAAATAATTATACATATATGTGATTCGTTTAGTTAAGAAAAACTAAAGGATTCATGTAAAAAAGAACTTCCATAGGATAGAAAAAAATTGTCTATCAATATCTATAAGGTTATAGTTGGTGGTGATGGTGGTGTTGGTAAAACCACACTAACACAACGTTTTCTTACAGGTGAATTTATAGCAGATACAAAGATGACTTTAGGTGTAGGCTTTTTTATACATAAAGTAAACATAAAAGATGAGGAGGTTACTCTTCAAATTTGGGATCTTGGAGGGCAAGAACAGTTCCAATCAATGGGAGTTTTTGATAAATATGTTCAAGGGGCTAACGGAGGGATTTTAGTCTTTGATTTAACCCATATGAAATCGTTTTTAAGCCTTTCAAAATGGAAGGAATTAATTAGTAATAAGTCAGAGAATGTTCAATTGATTTTAGTAGGAACAAAAGCAGATCTTGTAGATGAAATAAAGATAACAGAAAGCATGATAACAGAATTAATAGAAGAATTAAATATAAATGATTATATTGAAACATCATCTCTTACTGGAAAAAATGTGGAAAATGTATTCAAAGAAATAGCAAAGGAAATATACAACGAAAATATGAAAAAAGTAAAAGATATCTTAAAATAAAAAACACTTTCTGAAATTAAAATATTAAACTATACTTTATAATTTCTAAAAAAACGATGAAAAGATAATAAAATAAAGTTTAAATGGGAAGGGATTAACTTATTTTTGTTCTATGAAATCTTTTTCTAGTTTAATGTATTAAATGCTAGTTTAAGTGGTTGTTCTTATGAAAGTTGAAAATCTATTGATTCTTGATACGACGCTTCGTGAAGGAGAACAAACAACAGGAGTTTCTTTCACACCTTATGAAAGGGTTGAGATCGCGAGAATTATTAACGAATGTGGAGTTGACATGATTGAAGCTGGTCATCCGGCAGTTTCTCCTGATGTTAAAGAAGGAGTAAAGAAAGTAGCTGGTGAAGAATTAGAAGCTGAGATAGTTGCTCATAGTATGGCGAGGAAAAGTGATATAGATCTTGCTCTTTCTTGTGATGTTGATTGGGTGGGAATTTTTTTACCTACAAGTGATCTTCATAGGAAAACTCGAAAGTTTACAGAGGAACAAGTGATAGATATGGCTGTAGAATCAGTGACCTATGCAAAAGATCATGGGCTTCGTGTAAGGTTTACTTGTGAAGATGCTTCTAGGACAGAAGTAGAATATCTAGCAAGAGTTGCTAATGCTGCAGCTGATGCAGGGGCTGAAAGGATTAGTGTTCCAGATACTGCAGGAGTTATGATACCGTCAGAAGTAGGGCCTTTATTTCAGACCCTTTCTAGGAAAACGAAAGCAGAGTTAGACGGGCATTTTCATAACGATTTAGGTATGGCAGTAGCTAATTCTTTAGAAGCTATAAAAAATGGTGCAACCTGTATTCACGTTACTTGTAACAATTTAGGGGAACGTTGTGGAATCACTGATCTATCCACCTTTGCTATAGTTGCAAAACTTCATTTTGGTCATGAAAAAATACGCCTTGAAAAGCTTCCAGAAGTTAGCCTTCTCGTTGAAAGGTTTAGCGGTATCCTTATGTCGGCTCAAACACCCGTTGTTGGCGAGAATGCTTTTAGCCACAAAGGAGGCTTGCACACAGCAGCAGTTCTTGTAGATCCTCGGACCTATGAAGCTTTTCCTCCAGAATTAATCGGTAGACACAGGGACATAATAGTAGATAAATATGCGGGAAGACCGGCTGTGAAAGCGAAACTTGAAAAGGCTGGAATAAACCTTTCTGAGGACCAATTAAGTGAAGTATTGAAACTAATTAAAGAAAATCCAGCATATAGAAATCTTAGGGATCCTGATTTAGTTATTCTAGCAGAAAGGGTTACAGGAGAGAGTTTTACTGCTATGATACCTAGCGAAGTAGAAGCAATTGTTCTAATACAGTGTTTTGCAAGCGTTGAAACAGCTGAAATACTTGAAAAAATAGTAGATTTAGAAACAGTCAAATCAGCTTATGAGATAAGCGGTGAGTATGATGCTGAAATATTTTGTAAAGCGCCTTCAATGCCTGAACTAAACACTATTCTTGATAGGATTAGGGCTGAGAAAGGAATTCAGCGTACAGATACACGTTTGGTTTTAAAACGACTTAATGAGCAGGTTAAAACTTTTAACGATGACATTATTAACGCTTTGATGCTCATTCAATGTGAAAGTAATGTTTATACGACAGGGATAGCGAGAAATGTCTCAAAAATAGCCCAAGTACAACGTGTTTATGAACTATCCGGTAAATTTGATATTGAAGCACTCCTGAGTGGAAACTCGATGAATGAAATAAACGAAATATTAGAACAAATAAGGGCAATAAGAGGCATAAGAAATACATGTACACGATTCATCTTCAAAAAACACAAAGAAGAATAGAAATAGGAAAACTATTTTTTAGATCTTTTAATATCTCGACATAATCTAGATACTCTAATATAAAATTCAGCTTTATAAAAACTCATCAAGAGTTATCGTTTTTTTATCCTTTCTTGATTCTTTTTGGGGATAAGGGGATATCTTTATTCTTTCTTGTTCTTTTTCCTTTTGTTTTTGTTTTTGTTTTTGCTTTTGCTTTTGTTTTTGCTTTTGATCAAGGGAAAAAGCAGGAGTTTCATCTATTTTTTCCCCGATGATTATTTTTCCGTATTCTCCATCGAAGCCAGGTTTTAACCTGATTTCATTGTTCCTTAAGGCTATTATCATTTCAAAAACGTTTTTTCGGATGATTTTATCTAAAACATCTTCCGGTGTGAAAATTAGGGCATTAAACTCTGAGCCTGTTTTTTCAACTATTTCATAATAGTGTTTCCAAAGAGTTTTTGAATAATATGTATCGATCCCATAAACTTTAGATAGAATTTCGTGAAGAGGAAGGGTAGAGAAAAAACCAGGCTTATTTTTAGATATATTATTTTGAGAACGGTCTGCTAATTCTTCAACCCTCTGCATGACGCCTATAGTTAAATAACCACCACAAACTGGACACTTATTATCGATTTTTTGAGCTTCTTCAGGAGAAAGACTTACACCACAATTTCTGTGCCCTGTATAGTGATATTTTCCTAGGTCAGGGTAGACTTCTATGGTCGCTGAAAGCTTATTTTTCCCTACTGAACTTCGTTTTTTCAAAGCATTTATCAGAGCCTCATAAGACAACTCTTCAAGTTCAAAAATGTTGGCTTCTCTTCCAAGGCGCCAGGGATTAGCGGAATGAGCATCACTATTCGAAACAAGGAGGAAATCATCAAGCTGAGAAAGACGCCAATTCATTGGAGGATCACTTGACAGACCAGTTTCCAAAGCATAGATGTGTTTTAATTGGTCTTCGTAACACTCTGATATTGAATCAAATCCACTAAAAGCTCCGAAAAGAGAAAACCACGGAGTCCAGATATGAGCAGGTATTATAATTATACTTGAAGATATAGACGTAAGAATCTCAACAAGTTTTGCTGCAGAAATATGAAGATTTGCCCTACCGTCAACTTCCATGTTGCCGAATTTTGATAAAACTTTAGAAACTTCCTCAGCTGTTTTTAAATCAGGTAGAATTATTAAATGATGAAGTTGTTTCTTCTTAGGCTTTTTTTTACTTGCTTTATCTGGGTCATCTTTGGAGAAAATACAATTTACTTCGGTAGTAGGTATAAAAAAAACGCTTTGATTATTAACTTCAGGGAGGCTTTTTTTGGATACATAGAGTTCATAATCTTTTGAAAAATGGAGATTTTTTTCCATTTCGTTTCTCCAAAATGTATGGGTAACGTCACCTGTACCTATTAAGTTTAAACCCTTTAATTTCCCGTTTCTATTAAGATCGTTTATCGTTATTTTTCGAGAAGTTGCTCTAGAATAAGGAGAATGAATATGTAAATCTGCTATAAAACGCATCATTAATTCCCTATTCTATTTTAAAAAACACTAAAATCTTTATTATTTATAAGTATTGAGAATTATAACCGGATAAAAAGCGAAAAAAAATGAGAAAAACTATTACTAAATTAGATATAAATAGTTAAACCGTTTTCCTTTTTTCTTTTGTTCACCGATTGGATTAAATATTATTTTTTGTATTCTTATTATGAAATTTAAATTCGGTTTCATATTATTTTTTTATTTTATGGTGTGTTTTTAGGTTGAGTATTTATTTTTGCCCTTTCTGTGGTTCTGAGATACGAGAAGGATCTAATTTTTGCAAACTTTGTGGTGCTGACATTTTAAAATTTAGAAAAGAAAAAAAAGAGTCGAAATTAAAGTTTTTAGTTTGTCCTTATTGTGGTAAAAAAGAGGAACCTTTTGTTGAATATTGTTCATATTGTGGTGCTGAATTAAGAACTTCAGCAGCTGAAAAGTGGCATGAAGGTGTAGCTACTGGTAGAATAAAAACTAGAAAAGGAGAGTCAGCACTTTGTGGTTTAGGATTTATTTTAGGCCAGTTAATCTTTGTTATATTTATTTTAGTTTTATTCTCTGTGATCGTATTTCTCCTTCCATGGGCTTTCCCAATTCTAGTGCTGATTATTATGTTAATTGTTTTGGCACCAATTTTGTTTCTAATTTTTGCTGTTATAGTCGAATCAATGGGTAAAACAAAACGCCGTAAAAAAAGAAGATAATCCCTTTAAAAGAAAATTAGTTTTTACTTTTTGTTTGGTGGAAATGGATAGATGATTGAAAAATTAGAGGAAAGTGAAGAATCTCCAGTAGAGTATATCGTTTGGTTGGTTATTAGTCTGGTTTTTATCGGTTTTTTACAATATGTTAATCAGCTTGAAGATATATTATTCATAATTATTATTTTAGGTGTTATTTTTTGGTTTCTTTACTTTTTATTTTTCCATGTTTATCGAAAAAATAAAGGAAAAAGAAGCTAGTTAATAGATATTTAGGTTGATTTTGATTAAAAGATTTTTTCGATAGGGATATTAGGGGATTAATTGATATTCGTGGATTATAAAAGCTATTATGAGAAGAAGACTTGTTAATAGGTGTATTCCAATAGTCATTCCACATGTTTTTTCTAAGATTTCTTGGTTTTTGTATAGTCTAATATTTTGTATCGCTTTTATCGCGATAGGTAATGTTAGAAGGGCAATTAGGATTAATAATACTGATAATATAACCGTGATAAAGATGATTGATGTATAGGTTGTTATTAATAATATGGTGTAGATTTTTACTGATTTTTCTGGTCCGATTTTTACTACCATGGTGTTTTTTCCTGCCGTTTTATCGCTTTGATAGTCGGGAAGTTCGTTTATTAAGATCACGAGAAAAATTGTAATGCTTAATGGTAGGGAGAGTATTTGTGGTTCTGCTGCAATAGAACTTGTTTGTATAATGTATCCGCAGGTTACGCATAACCAGCCAAAAGTTAAAGCTATGAAAATTTCTCCTACGCCTTTATAGCCAGTTTGTATGGGTGTTGCAGTATAAAATGCGCCGCTTAAAATGCCGAATATTGCAAGGGGAAACAGTATCCAGGTTGTAATATATGAAAGGTATATTGCTATTAAAAGAACTAATGAGAATGATATGATTGCTGCTGTTTGAACTTTTTTGGGTGCTAATATTCCTTCAGGGAGAACTCTTGAACCTCCTGAAAATTTGTTAAAACTTTTGTTTAAACCATCCGCTCCGCTTTTATAGTCATAATACTCATTTGTAAGGTTTGTACCGAGGATTGTTAAGAAAACGCCCAATAAACCTAAGGTTAGCAATTTCCAACTAAAAACACCTTCAAAAGACCAGGCGAACATACTACCAAGTAGGAAAGGTAAAAGAGCAACTGGAATAAAGTTAACACGGCCTACTTTTAACCATATTATAAATCGAGATCTTAAAGTTAAAAATGGTATTTGCATAAATATCAGGCCTGCTATTTGTATTAGGATTAGACGATTTTTTTATTATCTAATAAAACTGTATTTATTACTACTTAATAGTGGTAATTTTGAATAAAGCCAAAAAATGTAAAAACTAAGATACTTAAAAAGTTTCCCATAAAAACGTATGAAATTGTAGGATGGCAAAGAATGATCATAAAAAGCGGAGAACAAGATAGAAATGATATGGTAAAGATTTGTAAAGAAATAAAGATGAAATTTTCCGATAATTTAAATGAAGCTTTGAATAAAAGTGCTTTAAACAATGTGGAAGTAGCTTTACCCATATGTTTAGACGGGAATGGAAAGGTTTTCTTGGGAAAACCGAGTTTTGGAACAAGACATTTATCGATTTTAAAAGATTGTATCACCGGTAAGGTTTTAGGATTTTTTCACACCCATGAGAAATTATTACCCATCTCTTTGTTAGATATTGTTACAGCAGTTGCCAATGACCATAAAATCTCGCTAATAGGTTACCCCAAAAAGGGGCTTGTTTTTTGTTATCATCATCCTGAAAGTGCTGAAAAAGATTTTTTAAAGGAAGTTATAATTCAAACTACTAGTAGGTTTAAGGGAGGTTTTTTAGAAATCGTGACAAAAATTGTTGAAAAAGATAAAATTGTCAAGTTAATCATGGTAATAGAAAAATATGTGATAGAAAATATAGAAAAATTAACAGAAGAAATATACTCATTTACAGTACATTAAAGAAAATAAAGCTTAACACAAAAAATGTAAATCATTCTATTAAATGCTTTTAAAAAAAGAAAAAAATGATATGTTTTATAAGATTAGAGAAACTGAAAGTGAGAGTTTGTAAGTAGTTTATGATTTTCTAAACTTTTTTAACTGTAAATGGATTGTTTATTTGCGAATGGTCACTGATTTGCTGAGCTTTAACAGGTAAAGATCCTGAGGAGAATTTATGTGATTCAGCGATTTTTACTGGTGTTTCACCAATTTTTAAATCAACTTGATAATCACCGGCTGGAATGATGTATTCTTGGAGTCTTTTTGCGAATTTTTTCACGAATTTAAAATGGAACTTTTTAAAGTAGATGACGGTGGTTAGATAGGTTGGAGGAGCGGCTATAACTAATACCAGGGCCATGAAGAGCATAGCGTCAACGATGCCGAATATGTGTGTGGCTTTTATTATGAAAGCCAGAACTACTCCAAAGCTAGCTAGGCCTTTTATGAACTCTTGTCCTTTTTCTCCCACGCTTAGGATTTTGTGGGTTTCTTCATCGAAAAGCATCCACCCTTAGGATCACCCATAAAAATGCTCCGCCCCAAATAAAAGCAATTGTTTGAAGCGTAACATCCTCTTCTGTTAAACCCACAGTCTCTGAAGTAAGGGTCAACATTATGCTTAAAATCCCGAATATTGTAAGGGTAGGCATTCGGAACTTTTTCCAACCTTCTTCAAAGAAGGCTTCTTTCCACGTTAACTCCTTTGTATTAATAGCTCTGGGAGAGAAAAACTCTCCTTTAACAACACCTTCAAGAGTCTTTCTCTTCGGCACCATTATCTGTCTTACAAAAGGATACATGATCCTTATACCAATGGCTGATGAAACCAAGAAACCAACAATCCACCAAACGATAACCCCTGCAATAGCTCTAAGAAGAACACCGTTCAAAAGCACCATCACGACGATCGTCAATGTTTTCAGAAAATTTAGAAAACGACTATGTCTACCAACATCACTTTTTTCACCCATTTCATCACTCACCCTTTTTTTATCATGCGAATCCGCTTACAATGCTTAAGCCAAGTTTAAGCCGACCCCGACCCCCTATGCTTCTTATATTATATTATTATCATTATGACTAAATAAAATATCGGAAGAAAGAAAAAAGAAAAATAACCCCTCGCCCTTACAAAGGGCTTCCTACTAATACATTCCAAAAAAGCAAACCCAATTAATAGAATATATTAGTAAAAAAAAATAATAAAAAAGAGGGGAGTTTAGGATTTACGTTTATATTTTACGAATAGTATCAATACCGCTATTCCAATCCCTGCTAGGATAGTAAAAATCATATTCCAATGAAACTCTGAAACTTGAGCTATAACCCGCACAATCAGTGTATCGCTAGCATTTTGACCCGATGCATCATAGACAGTACATTTGTAGGTGTAGTTACCGATAGAAAGTCCATCAACATTTTCTATTATAGAACCGCCGTTCCAAGAACTACTATTCACAAGGATACCTTCCCTAATAATTTCATAGTTAGACGGGTTTTCATCTGAAGGATTCCAAGTGAGAATGTTTCCAGTAGTACCTTCCACGTAAGTTATATCGTTTGGATGGTCAATGATTGGATCACCATCAGGCTTAAGCAACCATACATCTTCATTCCCAGAACCGTAAGATTTTGTGTAGCCTACTATTATGTATTCCTTGTCAGTAGTTTGCTGGACACACCGACCCACATCATCATAGTCTGTTCCTCCATAGATTTTATTCCACTGTTCGTAACCATTTTCATCAGTTTTAATCACCCAAACATCAAAGGAACCGGAATCTGATCTTGTTTTACCAGTTATTATGTATCCACCATCGTATGTCTGGTCAATATAAAGACCCTCATGCCATCCTGTTTCGCCGTAGGTTTGGTTCCAATCCTCATTGCCGTTTTCGTCAGTCTTAATCAACCAAACCTTTACAGAACCAACACCAAAAGAATCAGATCGACCTACTATTATATATCCACCATTACTTGTCTGTAAAATACTATAACCCACATCATAGTCTGAACCGCCGAAAATTTTATCCCACAATATAGTACCATTTTCATCAGTTTTAATTAACCATACATCTGGATCAGGACTTCCAGAAAATTCATCTTTATAACCTGTTATTAAGTATCCTCCATCAGCAGTTTGTAAAACACAATGACCACGATCATTGTATATTCCTCCATACGTTTGATTCCATTGATGATGACCGGTTTTATTCGTTTTAATCAGCCATACATCTTCGTTACCAACACCATAAGATTCTGTGTATCCTACTATGATATATCCTTCATCAACAGTCTGTTTGACACATTGACCATAGTCGTAATCATCCACAACTCCGCCGAAGGTTCTATTCCACACTTCTAAGCCTGCATGGTCGGTTTTAAGTAACCAAACATCAGGTAATGGAGAACCATAAGACCATGTGTAGCCTGTTATAATATATCCTCCGTCCTTGGTCTGTTCTACCCAATAACCCTGATCACTACTCGATCCACCATGGGTATGGTTCCACCATACATTTCCATTTTTATAAGTTTTAATTAACCAAACATCATAAGAACCAGCACCTTGTACTGTAACTCCTACCATAATATAATTTCCATCACTAGTTTGCTGAATATGATAACCAGAATCGATACCCATTACTCCATAAGTTTTGTTCACCAAAGCTTTGCCGATTGCTTTTGTTGAAACTTGTGTGGATGGATTTAGGGAGGTTTCCATCGTTGTGAGTGTTTCTGGTACTGCTAAAACTATTGAAACGGTTAAAAATAATGCTATAACTGATAATGCAACTTTTTTAGTTCTTTTCCCACAGTTTAAAGCTGATCTCCTACTTTTAAAAACACTAAAAATCTTGAAAAAGCCTCTAAAACTGCTCATAACAAACTTTCACCTGTTTTAAATAATTAAAGAACTCTAAGAAAAAGACTATAAAAATTTCATGGTAGCAGTAATACACTATAAAATAAGGATAATTTAAAATAGTTTGATTATACAAAAATTTGCGTTATTAAAATAACGTTAAATATATTTTATCTCTTATCGAAATTTTTAGATTTTAAAAATAACTTATAAAGAAACTTCAAAGTTTGATGGAAAAATTAGCAGGTGATTAAGCTTGAAGGATATAAGATGGCAACTTATGTTGGGATTATTCCTAATTATTTTATCTGTGATCGTTTATTACGTTCATTTTTTAGTTTTTCATGATTCCCATCATATCTTTATTTACTTTGTGGGGGATGTTGCTTTCGTCTTTATTGAGGTTCTACTGGTAACGCTGATATTACATGAGTTGCTAGAAATGAGGGAAAAGAAGAATAGACTAGAAAAGCTTAACATGGTTATAGGAGCTTTCTACAGCGAAGTTGGAACAGACCTTTTGACCTATTTTTCTAATCTTGATCCAAACATAGACTATATCAAAAAGGATCTTATTATGACAAAAGAATGGACCCATGAAGAATTTTTAGGTGTTAGTAAAAAGCTTAAACAGCACGATTATGGAGTTACCATTAACAAACTTGATTTAGAACGCTTACACAGTTTCCTTGTTGAAAAAAGGTTCTTTTTAGTACGATTATTGGAAAATCAAAATTTACTTGAACATGAAGCCTTTACAGATCTTCTATGGGCAGTATTTCACCTGAATGAAGAGTTAGAAGCTAGGAAAAAGATTAAAGATTTGCCAGATACCGATGTTGAACATCTCGCAGGTGATGTAGAAAGGGTATATAACCAACTAGTTGGTCAATGGGTTGACTATATGGAACATCTAAAGTACAACTATCCATTCTTGTTTTCTCTTTCCATTAGGACTAATCCTTTTGACGAGACAGCAACACCAATAGTCCGATAAACTACTATCATAAAAAAAAGAAAAAACAGAAAAAAGAATGAAGAAAATTAGTTTACTGGTTTTTTACTCTTCTTCTTCAACACTGCTGATACTACTAGTTCTTGGTTCGGTTCTTATTTCTTTGAAAATTTCTCCTATGGCGCCTAGGGATCCTAGGACTTTTGTGGCTTCTAGGGGTAAAAATACTTTGTTTGATTTTCCGTCTGCAATTTTTGCTAGCGCTTCAAGATATTTTATCGCCAATAGATCGTTTGTTGGATTTCCTTCATGAATAGCTTGATAAACATCTTTGATAGCCTTGGCTTCGCCTTCTGCTAATAGAATCTGTTGCTCTTTGTTGGCTTGTGCTATTCGCCGGATTGATTCGCTTTCTCCTTCTGCTGTTAAAATTTTTGATTGTTTTTCTCCTTCAGCTTTCAAGATTTCTGACCTTTTAAATCCCTCAGCTTCGAGAATAACAGCTCTTCTTTCTCTTTCTGATTTCATTTGCTTGTGCATCGCATCAACAACATCTGTTGGAGGATCTATTCTTTGTATCTCTACACGAGTAACTTTAACGCCCCATTTATCAGTAGCATCGTCCAGTGTTTGCCTTAATGCTGAGTTTATCCTTTCTCTGGAAGTTAAACTTTCATCTAATTCCATTTCGCCAATAATGTTCCGTAAATTGGTTTGAGCTAGTTTAGTAACTGCATAAGAAAAGTTTGCTATATTGTATAGTATGCTTTTAGGCTCTGTTATCTCGTAGTAAATGACTGCATCAACCGTTACAACTACATTATCTTTTGTAATTACACCCTGAGGAGGCACATCGGCCACTTGTTCCCTCAAATCTACCTTACGCATCTTTTCAAAAAAGGGGAGTATCCACTGCAATCCTGGACCAATCACCCTATTAAAATTCCCAAGCCTTTCTACTACTCCCCTTTCAGGCGGTCTAACTATTTTAATTCCCAAAAGTCCATAAAAGAAAATTACTACACCTATAAAACCGATAACGATAATGCTTTCAACAACCACTTTTCTCAACTCTACTTCAAATTATAATTTCTAGAATTTTTAACTTTGAAAAACTAAATTTGGGTCTTCAATTTTTTTCTTAAAGCTCTCATCTCTTCCGATTCTATTTATTCTGTCATATGTTTCCAGCGTCCTGGAATTTTTGCCTCCACTACAAGCTTTGTGCCTTCGATTTTAACTACCTTAATTTCTTCTCCTTGGGGTATTATGCTTCCATCTTCTGTTACTGCTCTCCAGTCTTCTGATGCTACTCTTACTATTCCTTTATTATCAGATGGAACAACATCGTCGGTGACAACGCCTGTCTTACCAATTAATCTGTCCACGTTCATTTTTGTTTCAGGTCCTGGTCTTGAAATGGCTAGAGCAAATTTTCTTGAAAGAAGCACGCCTACCGATGAAACAATGATAAAAGTAGCCCACTGAACAGCTATTCCAAACCCTGCATAAGCTACAACTGCAGCTGCAATTGCTCCTAATCCGAACCAAAACAGGAAAAATCCCACTGTAAACATTTCACCTATAAGAAGAAAAATTCCTAATGCCAACCAGACAATCCACATAATATCAGACATTTTAAAACCTCATGACTCTAATAATCATCATCTTTTCTACATTCTAACGTGTTATTTTTAATCTTATTTCATGGAGAGCTTCTATTTCCCTGAAATCTCTTTGCTAAAATTTTTTCTGCTTTCAAATCCGCTTTTAAGTATTATTCTCAGTTTATTACTTGTAAATTTCTTTGAAGTCCCCTTATAAAGTTTTATAGAAGATATTAATGGATATTCGCCTAAATAAATGTATCCAAATAAAAACACCATTATATTCTGTTATCCAAATATTAAGCAAGTATTTCCTATAAATTTAGTAATAGAATAAAATAAAAAGCTGATAAGACAAATCGAGGAAGATATGCAATTTGTGGAGAAACTGAAAAATTTAAGGTGATCTAGCTTTATAACTAAAGCTATTTTATTATACGATCGTGTAGCTTAAGATCCAATAAGAGGCGTAAAGTGAGGCTAGAATTAACGCTTCTAGTTTTCCTATGCTTCCTCTTGCTAGGAATATGGCTGCCAAGAACGTTGATGCTAAAAGGAAAGGCCAGTAGAATGTGAGAACGCTTTCTTCAACTGAAAAGCCTTTTACTAAGGCTAAAAGGCCGATATTACCGGTTGAGAAAAATATCAAACTTCCTACAATGTTACCTGCTGCTATACTTTCTTGCTTCTTTTTTACAGGTTCTACCACGAGTAAAATCTCTTCTAAAGAAATGACCAAACCTACTATTGTCATTCCGAATATTGTTTCATTTAGACCATATTCGTCGACTATTCCTTCAGCTCCGCGAACTGCTATAACGGCTCCTATTATCATTCCACCTATAAAAACTAGCATTAAAACCGGATACAACCATCTACGGTTATCTTCTTCAAGTTCTTCACTAACCTCTGATACCTCTTCGTCACGCATATAGGCTCTTTCTCCAACAGACTCTTTCCTGTAGATATATAGGATGAATATTGCGAAAACTGAAAGTATCGCTATTCCATCGGTTCTAGTTAGCTCTTCATCCAAGAGAAAAAAGAGCGTGACTACTGGCGAAATGACCATTA
>SMTZ1_10002720_pt1 | contig 17706 bp, 21 predicted proteins | sample DeeMarSWOR136_30_FD_25667 | JGI IMG/M metagenome (IMG submission 25667)
CAGACGTCTGGAATCCCTTTATCATGCGCAGGATTTCGTCCATGTTCCTCCCTAACTCTTGCGGGTAGTACAGGATGGCCCGTATTACCCCCTTGGGGTCTACAATGAAGACAGCTCTCACCGTGTTGGTCCCTTTGCCTGGGTGGATCAACCCCAGTAAATCAGAAACCTTTCCTGTATCAGCAATGATGGGGAACTGGATTTCTATATCCAGATTCTCCTTGATCCACTCTACCCATTTAATGTGGGAAAACACCTGGTCCACACTCAGCCCTATCAATTCGCAGTTCAACTCTTTAAATTTGTCAAATCTCTTCTGGAAGGCAACAAACTCAGTAGTACACACTGGGGTGAAATCTGCTGGATGGCTGAAGAAGATGAGCCACTTGCCTGAATAGGCGTTCGGTAACTTCAAACTGCCATGTGTCGTTACAACGTCTACTTCTGGAAATTTATCCCCTATTAAGGGCATTTTTCCTTCCACAATAAAACCTCCTTACAAATTTAAGTCTTTGTGCTTTTTAAGGATTTCGTCTGCCAATTTATCCAGCAATCCAAAATCTCCTGGCTTCGGATGACCTTTTATGAGGACAGGTTCTAAAATTTCAACTTTCAGGTTGGTTAGCATGCTTTTGAACATTTCTATCATCTTTCCTCCCCACCCGTAGGAGCCAATGACAGATACATATTTGGTCTTTGGCCGCAAAGCATTTGCCAGATACGCAGCGTACACTGCAGCAGGGTGGGGGCCCACCAGAACAGTGGGAGATGCAATCACAATAGTACACGCATCTACTAAAGCCATGGCCAGTTCTCCAATGTCTGTCTTGGTCAAGTTGAAGGGTTTCACTGTTATACCTCTGTCCATCAATGCGTCTGTAAAGTAGTCCACCATGGCACGTACACTTCCATGCATGGACACAAAAGGGATTAAAACCTCATTTTTTACTGTATCTGAGGCCCATTCTCTGTATAAATCTATAATGAATTGGGGATTTGAGTATACTGGACCGTGGCTGGGTGCAACCATATCTATGTCCATGGTATCGATTTTCTTTAGATGGTTCTTAATACTGGACCTGAAAGGCATCATGATCTCTGCATAGTACCGCTTGGCAGCTGCATACACCTGGGGTTCATCTTCTACGAACAAATCACTGGTAGCTAAATGGGAGCCCAGAAAATCACACGGGAACAGAATTTTATCCTCTTTCAAGTAGGTGAACATAGTTTCAGGCCAGTGCACCCAGGGTGCGAGCACAAATTCCAGGGTCTTATTCCCCAGAGAGAGAGTATCTCCATCAGTTACTGTCACAAATTTTTCTTCAGGAATTAACAAAAGGTCCATGAGCAAGGTCTTACACTTCGGGTTGGTGACTACTTTTGCTTCTGGGTACTGCTCCAATACTGAAGGAATAGATCCAGAATGATCCTGTTCTGCGTGGTTAGCTATGAGATACTTTACGTTCACGTCCAACGTTTCAATGTTTGTTAACAATTCCCCATTCTTGGTGGGGTCTACCGTGTCAATGAGGGCTGTTTTCTCGCTCCCTTTTATCAGGTAGGCATTGTAGCTGGTACCGTCCGGAAGAGGGATTAACTCGTCAAATAGTCGCCTGTCCCAGTCTATTGAACCCACTGCATAGATACCAGGCTTTATTTCTCTAACAATCAACTAATCCACCTTCTTGAAGTCTTCTTTTCCTGCTCCACACACAGGACATACCCAGTCGTCAGGAAGGTTCTTGAAGGGAGTCCCCGGTCCTACACCAGAATCAGGGTCACCTTCTTTTGGATCATAGATGTATCCACAAATTGAACATTCGTACTTGTCCATTTTTAGACCTCCTTTCTTGGTTTTACCTCAATTGTAATTCTAATATGCTACAGCCAAAATTTTACAGTAGCAGCCATGGAGAGTAGTGTTTTCATCTTTAAATATGTTGTCATTTTAGTTTTAAAGAATTTCAGTATTTGTGGTTTTACTTGAAAATGGAAATGCTGTTATTGATGTGCTATGTATCGTATTGTCGAATGCTTCTCCTGTTCTTCATGCATAGTAGGTTTTCACTTTTCAATTTGTACGGCTGAAGATACTTCTTCGTGCATTACTACTAACCCATACCCTCACTCTGAAACACACATCTTCTGATGAACCAAAAACCAGACAAACTGCTAAAACAGATAGAGCACAATTTTATAAATTGCTGGCATATATGTACAGCAATGCATACAAGAAAGGATATACTGGGACTTGCATGGCCAGCAGTAGTAGACAACTTTCTGCATACACTGACTCATACAGTGGACATGATCATGGTGGGAAGGCTTGGAGCTTCCTATTTGGCCTCTGTGGGCCTTGGTGGACAGGTGTTATTCATATTTCAGTCTTTAATGATAGCTGTAACAGTAGGTACAGTAGCCATGGTGGCGCGCAGTGTTGGCGAACAGAATGAAGCGAAAGCCAGAAATGTACTCGAACAGTGCTTATTTTTCGGTGCTCTTACAGCTTTTGTAGCAACTCCTTTTCTGTCCTTTTATGCAGGTGATTTTCTCCGCATATACAGGGCTGAAGAACAAGTTCTCACCATAGCATCTCACTACCTGGAGATTGCTGTATTTGGTACAGCTTTCATATTTGTGTGTTTAGCTTCTGCTCAAGCTTTGAGAGGAGCAGGAGATACAAAAACACCTCTTGTGATCAGCTCTATAATAAATGGAACCAATGTGGGGTTGAACTACATACTCATATTTGGAAAGCTTGGGTTTCCCCCTTTAGGGGTGAGGGGAGCTGCTATAGGAACAACCCTTGCATTTGTTTTAGGATCTGTCCTCTACATAGTTTTGTTGTGGAGGAAAAAATTGAGATTACACATATCATTTAGAGGATTTTCCCCAGATCTATCGATCGTTAAAAAGATTTTGGCCATCGGAACTCCTGCAGCTGCAGAACAGTTGGTGATACAGATGGGATTTTTAGTGTATACAGTGATTATAACCTCTTTTGGAACAGAAAGTATTGCAGCACACCATATTGGGATTAGAATACAGAGTTTCTCGTTTATGCCAGGGCTTGGATTTGCCATAGCTGCCACAGCTTTGGTGGGCCAGAATCTGGGGGCTAAAAAACCAAGAGAAGCTGAAAAAAGTGGATGGGAAGCATGCAGAATGGCTATTCTGTTAATGGTTGGTGTAGCTGCCTTTATTTTTATATTTGCTGAAAATATTGCACAAATATTTGTCACTGAGGAAAATGTCATAGAGAGGGCTGTCATATTTATCAGGATTTTAGCTTTTGGCGAACCTGCAATAGCTATCCATTTTACTATCGGGGGTGCTCTAAGAGGAGCTGGAGACACGAAGTGGCCGTTATATGCTTCAACAGTTGGGTTATACGGGTTTAGAATTCCTTTAGCTTTATTCCTGGGCTATACAGTGGGGATAGGAGTCATAGGGGCATGGATTGCTATGACAGTTGAGTACTTTGTGAGATCCTTTTTTGTGTTTTTACGGTTCAGGAGAGGAGGATGGAAGACTATTGAAGTTTTTTAATAAATCATGGGCAGGTCTCCAAAAGCATGCTCTACCTGAATTGTGCGTTCCCCTGATTGTACCTTTCATAACCATTGTTGTGTCTCGCCTCTTGTTTACATTCAGCTAAGTCTTCAGTGTTCTCTTTGGATTCTACGATCTCTGAGTTTTTTCCATATTCTACGCAGTGTTTCTACTTCGAGAGAGCTTAATTCTAACCCATCGATCAAAAGTATTTGATCAGTAATATCCAGTACAGATTCGATGTCATTTTTTCTTACAAGCTTATCCAGAGAATGTATATCCAGATTATTCGATCTCTCCAATGGTAGTGGTAAAGCCTCCACTTCTGTGGGTTCAAATGTAAGAACTCCTCCACCATAACTCCTTCCTACTACTTCTGAAAAAGCGAAAGTCAATGAATTCAGAAATGAAACTGCGACCCTCTCTCTTCCTTTCTCAATGAATTTTGCTCTGTGTATTGTATCAGTGCACGTTGTTTCAGCTTTATTCAGAATTATCTTAGGATAATCGTGGATTTGTCTAAGAACAAAGGCATCCGGAATCCAGATTGATGGTATAATATACCATCTTCTACGAATTCTGCACTTGTAACCTTTATGGATACCATTCTTTCTACCATTGTTTATGTAATCTCTTACCGATTTAGGTAGTGAATCAAATGTCCTATCCGGTGGACAAAACAAAAGAGATGGTAAATCCCTCCCATACATGTTAAACCAATCATCTTCAGTGAAAACAATGCCCTTTATGTAATTTGATCTCCCAACAACTCTTTTTGAGTACTCTTCAACTTCCCATTTCTCTGCTTCTTTTTTGGTTAGAACAAAAAAAGCGTTACGCCCTGTAACGACACCAACATCAACTTCCATGACATCTTTTATCAAAGGGATTCTCTTATCTTTTTTAAGTCTGCGCAACAAAAGTATTTCATCTTTTTCTAAAAAATACTGAGTCCATTTGTCTTGAGTATGGTCTAAGGGTTTGACCTCGCTCAATGTCATCTTTTCATGGTTATAACCCCTCAAGTCATCAGCGCTGCAAACCTCAATCACTCTGATACCCTTTCTGCTCCCGGTATTTTTCTCTGCCAGTAATAAGACTACTTCCTGCTGTATCTCTTTGAACTGCAGCTTTCTAAATGTGATAATTGAAATTCTCCTGAAAAAATTACTCAGGAACTTTCTTGTTTCTGCAGCATATTTTACTTGAAAGAGTTCAGCTGGGATTACCATGGCAAGCTTTCCTTCACTGCGTAAAACCATTGATGATATCACTAAAAAGGGAACCCAAGCGTTTGTGAGCCCATTGGGCTTGAAACCAAAGTTCTTCATCAATTCGAATGCAATTCTTCTGTTTTTTCTTGGAAAATTTTGATATCTTATAAAAGGTGGATTGCCAACGACAATATCAAACAATCTTTCTGGAACGCGAGCCTGAAGAGGGTTTTCTCCACATATTTTTGCAGAAACCTGGAAGAAATCTCCAGATGTTACAATGTCTTCAGAGTGAGGAATGCCAAATCTTTTTAGTCTATTGACTGCTTTTCCTGCTTCATTATTATCGATTTCAATACCAAAAAGTAAATTAGAGATTTCTTCTTTTTTAGCACCTAGGTTCAATAAAGTTTTGGCTGCAGATTCTAAGATTATCCCGTCTCCACAGCTCGGTTCCAAGATTGTGTTGTCTTCTGATTGGATAGCCCACTGACACAGGAAATCTGCAATGATTTTTGGGGTGTAATATCCACCTCGCAACTTATCATACTCTTTTTCTCTCACTTTACTCCTCCCTTCTTCTGTAATAACAGATTCGTCTTCTCTGATAGACTACCTTTTTTAGATCTCTTTGGATATCAAAACTCATGAGCTTTTCTCCTCCAGTCTACTCTTTTTAATATGCATTCACTGGGGAAGGCACGTTGTTTTTAGTGTTGGAATGGTTCCATGAACCTCTACTCCTTGTCTCTTTTAAGCCTTGGGTTCTTTTAGCTCTCGGTTCATTCTTTTTCATACAACTCTAAGCTACTATTGAGATGTCAAATTTTTGCACATAACTCTAACCAGAACCTGGAAAATGCATGGGTTGCAGATTTGCTGCAGATTGTTATCAAAGTATTTCTCATTTTATGTGCAGTCTTTGCCTGAAAGATGATACAGTGATTACAAAAAGTGACAGAACTACAACCTTCCTTTTCACGATTAATGCGGTCTTGAAAAATCTGTGCAGACCTAAACTTTATATATTAGACCTGAAATGAGATAGTAAGGGGCCGGAATCCTTCAAGCTATCACCCTGGCTTTTTTTTCCAGCCCCTTCCAAATTGAAAGAATTTGTTTTGTGACAGGGAATTCAAAAGTGCAGGTAACAGTAAATTCAAGATGTTTTTATCTTGCATGGGTTAACACTTGAAAAGGGGTTTATCAATACTGGATCAGCTCCCTCTTAATGGGACTTTCTATCTGGATTGAAGAGTATTCCCAGAATTTTTATTTGTTTGAGGTGAAAAACGTTTTTAACATGCAAATTTCGGACCATTGTATACAATCTTATGAGAATTCTTGATTTGCAGGTAATGGGCCTGATCTTCTCACAGGGTTATTCTATACGCGTATAGTTTAACAGATCTATGAGGACAGCGCAACCCACTTCATATCAGAAATACTTCTTTACAGTTTGTGCTAACTCTTCAGGAGTATCTGCTACAATGTCTTCCCATAATAATCTTGGCATGTACCATGAGTCAATATTCAGGTATACTGGTCTCACATTGGAACGGGAGATTAATTTTAGACTGGACCAAAAGTGGTCTGAGTGTTTGTTGAGCTTTCCAGAATGGAAGAGCATGTTAAAGGCAGAACAGCCAGTTTCAGCATAGAATTTCAATACATTACTGATTCCCTTTGCTAGGTTTGATAAATCTTCTGATTCAAGTTCTAAAAAGTTTGAAGTATTCCGGACAATGGCCCATATTTCATTGAATCCTGTAGGTGCATAAGGTGTTAACCAGGTTACTCTCCCCAAGGTTTTAATGTGTCTTTCTTTAGAGATAATGTCTTCCCAGAAATTGGTGTGGGTTTCTTTGTAGTATTGGATGCTTTTTTCTTCAATAAATGCTGGGTAATTAAACTGGATATCTCGCATAGAGACCTGCATGTGGGGGTGTACTAGGGAGGCTCCAGCAGGTGGTAAATAATTCCAGCCAATGACAGCGTAGGATAATGAAGGGTTGGCTGTGTGTACATCTTTAATGCACTGGATTCCTGCTTTTAAATGGTTGTAAACAAAGTGGGTGGAGAATTCGTCTAGCCACAGGAAATGATTTTCAGGAGAGGTAATAACTGCTTCAAATGCTGTTCTGGGGAGTAAATTGGGGAATACCCATACATTGTCGATGTGCCACCTTCCTTCTGGAGTGTAAGAGACTTTAGGGGTTACCTCTTCTATGGGTTGGCAGAAGGGACACCAGGATGCTGAATCATCTGCTAGGTTTTGGATTAGTTCTTTGTCAGTTTCTCCAACAAAGCTGGTCCATTTTTCTTTTAAATCAGGACATATAGAAGATATTCTCCCTGTTAGAGGGTCTTTCCTGTGTTCTACAGTGTGGGTTATTTTACCATCTGAGGTGATTATGGTTGCCTGCCTCTTGTAAGATTCGTACTTCATGGGCACTGTCACCCATTGAAATATAAAAAAGTATGGAACATCATAAAAAACTTTAAATAGTTGTAACCAAAGTATTATACTCATGATACAACAATTCATAAATAGAGGGTCTGAATTAAAATTTTTAGAAAAAAAATATGCAGAAGACTCTGCACAGATGATTATCATCTATGGTAGAAGAAGAATCGGGAAAACTGAATTAATCAAGAAATTTATTCAAAAAAAAGAGAGTCTATATTTTTTGTGTACCAGAGATAGCCTCCTTGAGAATGCCAGAGATTTAAAGAGAAAGTTTTACGAATTAACAGGAAAAGAATATTTTTTAGAATTGGAAACTAATTCTTTCTTTGACTTGTTCAAGTATTTTACAGATGAAGTCAATGACAGGAAAGTAGTAGTTGCATTTGATGAATTCCCCTATTTGATAGAGATGGGAAAGGGTATAACCTCAGTTTTCCAGAAGATCTGGGATGAAATCTTAAAGGATACGAGAATATTCCTTATATTGTGTGGTTCCAGCATAGGAATGATGGAAACAGAGGTCTTAGGTTATAAAAGCCCTTTGTACGGGAGGAGAACAGGAGAATGGAAAGTCGAACCCTTCACATTCAAGGATGTCACAAAAATGTTCACATACTCTACAGAAGAATACATAAAACTATACTCAGTATTTGGTGGGACTCCCTTTTATCTGACCCAGATAGACCCAACCCTTTCTACAGAAGAGAATATAAAGGAAAAAATTCTAACAAAAGGTGAAATCTTATACAACGAACCCAATATATTGTTAAAACAGGAGTTTAGAGAGCCAAGAATTTACACACTTATTCTGAAGTACCTCTCTTTAGGATATAATTCCCACGGCAAATTAGCATCAGTTACTGGAATAGAAAAGGGAAACCTTTCAAAATATTTATCTGTTTTAGAAGAGAAAAGGTTAATAAAGTACATTCTCCCACTAGGGCGAAGAAAAAGAGGTATCTACGTTACTGATGATACCCTTTTCAACTTCTGGTTTAGGTTTGTCTACCCTAATTTATCAGATCTGGAAATAGGTCTCGTTGATGATGTGTTCTCAAGGATTTTATCCCAACTTAATTCTTATTACGGGTTAATGTACAAGCAGTTCATTTTGGATCTTATCAGAACAAAGAATATTTCACTTCCTTTTTCTATTCATGAAGTGAAAAAATGGTGGCACAAGGGCAGAGAAATAGATGTAGTAGTGTTGAATGCTGAAACAAAAGAAATTTTATTCGTAGAATGCAAATGGAAAGATGATGTTAATGCAGAAAAGGTTCTGGTAGCTCTGAAAGAAAAAGCTGAGCATGTCCCCTGGTTCAATACATCCCGTACAGAGTACTTTGCAGTTTTTGCTAAATCTTTCTCTAGAAGATCTAAGGATTGTTTATGTTTTGATCTCAATAATCTGGAGAGAATACTGGAAAGTAGATTGGGATAGTAAAACTTTAATAATCTGAATGATCTCTTTTTTTCAGTTTGCTGAGCTTCTTTAAAGCTAATAAAGAAAACGTAAAATCATAACTCAAAGCTCCAATTGGTTTTTGACTTCTTCTAGTGTAAAACCTTCATGGAGTAGTATCCTGAAGGCAGTATCTCTCACTGGTGAACGTACGCAAAGATTTGGAACCCTTTCACTCTTACTGTTTCGCCACGTGAAACTCACAGTACGGATCTCCTTTGGCGTAACAGAGTTTTTCTTCTGCTGCCACTTTCTGGCCATAAATTGGAGATATCATTGTGCTTTGAGCAATTCAGTTCAAGAGTTACTCTGATAACCATTTTTGATTAGCTTCTGTGCTGGGTGACCCGGTCCTCTCTTGCCACATTCTTTTGTCCACCCATTGGTGACGAGAGATTTTGTATTTCTGCAATCACTCTTCCTTTATCTTAATGTCATGTGGATTGAAAGTGGGAAAAAATGCATACAGAGATCTCGTAGAAATTACCGGAGCTGAAGGTGAAGATCTCATTGACAAGTTCTATATAAGGGAGGAAGAAATGGGCTGGGGAAAGTATTCTGTTCTACATAAAGATGAAAATGGATGCGTAGTGAGAATCAAAGACGGTTGGATTGCTGAAGCATTAAAAGGAGAAGCTGATTATCCTGTGTGCGCATATCATATGGGTTACTTTGGAGCATTGTTTGAAGTGTTATTTTTTCCTGAATGGTAGTCTTCGCCTGGCCAAGGTCTTCGTGCGCTTTGCAGGTTGCTTCAAAAATCTCTTTACGATCAGCATCTGTAAGTTCTGAAGGTTTTTTGTCATTTCTGATGCCTGCAAGTTCTAAGTGGGGTTTGTATGCGGCTTTTCCTCCTTCTGCTCCCCATCGCCGAAAAGCTCTCAGCATGCTCTTTCCAGCAAGATTATATATTTCTCTGATTAACATGCCTTGTGTTAACCTTGGAATTATAATACAAGGGGTTCCCTGGTACTTCAGTATGCCATCTTTTACTTCTAGTTTTTCTTCTATACCCATTTTACTCCCTCCTGAAATTTTTCTGACTTCATGCTGTCTCTCTCCATTTAATTTTTTAAGCTTTCTTGTCTAACTTCCCACAATCTCTTGGATTTCACTTGCACTTGCTTTTATCGCTGGACGAACCCAAGCTATTGCATCCTTCGATTTTTCATACATGTAGTGGCAGCCAATAATCTTCTTCTGCTTTTTTAACCAATTCTTCGTTCATACAGCACTTCTCCTTCTTTCATAATTCGACGGATAAAGGGGTCTCCAATTTTAAGCCTGTACTGAATGTGCTCTGGTATTCTAACAATGACATCCATGGGAACAAATTTTGGTCTAGCTATCTTTGAAATCTCGGCCTCTTTACGAAGAGGAGATCCTTCTACATCCATGATAACCAAAATATCTACATCACTCTCAGTTGTGGGATTCCCCCACGCACAAGATCCAAAAAGGATTATTTTTTCCAGCTGGAAATTCTCAGCAATTCTTGTGGCTATACGTGAGAGAACATCTTCTGTGTACTTCTTTGCAGGTCCTCTAGATAGAAGATTGCTTTTCATTAGAATCACTTTTTCAATCTTTATAGAAGTTTTTAAATATTTGTATTCCATAACCTGTTTCGTTTTTCAGCTCTGCAGAAGCATTTTACCCTAGTTTTTTTGAGAATTGACATTCTTGACACATTTTTCAACTATTTAGAGCTTTTTAAGGTCCAGGAAGAAATGTGGAATTCTTAAGTGTACTGCACTGTTCTTATTTAAGAACCGAAAACTAAATAATCCTCAATAACCCATCCTCCAGTATATCCTCTGTCAGATGCAACCTCTCCAAACGTTTCAATCTAAAGAGTTTGAAAAGGCTTGAAAAAGATGTTAGAACACGAATTAGGTAAAGATCTCTGTTTTGGCAGAGGCGAAATCCTCCATTAACCTTTTCTTTATCAACCTCACTCTCCGTGGATTTGTTATCCCAAGATATTCAAACTCGGTTTTAGACGTCCTTATGATAGTCTCTAACCTTTTCATGTACTCTCTCAGATTGTATTCTTTGATAAAAAAAGATATTTTCTCATGTCAATACCACCCTTTATCAGAATGTTCAATATATCAACCCTATCCTTCTGTCCCTTTACACTCTCTTTTCTTTCCAATTCTGCTTGCTGTTTTAAAATCAAAACTATTTCTGGTCTTGGTACAGTCATTCCCTGTTTCACTGTTGTGTTCTTGCTAATACAATCAAAACAAAGTACAAATTTCGAATAGTATGGCACATACACATCTATAGAGACATCACTGAAGATGAACTCGTATTTTTCAGAATAACATTCTTCTTTACTAAAAACTCTCCTTTTATTTGATTTAAAGTTTCAAAATCCACTATAACATATATGTCCCGTGATTTTATAGTACCTGTTAAAAGATAACAAGCCCAACCACCAATAAGAATGAACTGATATTTTCTTGTCAATTCCATTAAAGCATTCCAGCTCTGATCAATTGCTTGGTCATTCCAGAATTCCATTCAATACACCCTCCAATTCGTTTAAGAATTCTTTTGCATACCAGGTGTTTATATTCCACAAATCAACAAAGAGTTGTGCTAATGGTATTTTCTTAAATCTTTTTAAGTGATCATCCATGGTCAGAATGATCAGATTTGGTTTTTTTCTGCTCTTTGGAAATTTTTCTAGAACTTTGTCCAACGTTTCATCACTTATGTAAGCGAAAACCTCAGAATAATCAGCAGGTGCAGAATGAAACCTGAATTTGTACCCTGAATAGGCAGTGAACAAACACGGGGGCATCATTTTTTCTATTTCTCTCACAGACATGTCCACAAAAGTCTGGTACACAATATCTTTTTCCAGTCTTCTGAAACTTGCCCAATAGAAGAGAATTTTTCTGGGATCTATTACCCTGAAGCCGAGGTGCTTTTTATCAATTGCGTTCATGTGGACAAATGGCTTGAGAGCTTTATTCACGTTCCCGATGGAAGTACTGCATACAGCGGCAAGATCCTTTTGGGTGAAGAAATTATTTTTGCTTTCTAGTTGATGCAGAATTTCTCTGTAAATCCATTCCTTTTTAAGCATGTAATCATTTCACTCTTCACATGAAGTATTTATAAGTGTTTCAATGATTAGTGAAACATTTAAAAATGGCATTCTCATTTTATTGAAACAGTACAATACGGACGAGCATTACTAGATTCTTAGAGGTCTCATTAAGCAGATAGTTTTTGAAGTTCATGAAATATCAAGAGAAAAAAGGAGTTCTACGACTTTGGGATTATTGCGCTGTATTTGAGTTCATATAAACAGCATAATTATGGAATGATGGATAGTAAAGAAATAGTATGCACAAAAAAATCTAGTAAAAATGTCTATTTTTTGTGTATTTTCGAGAGCTGTAATCTGCAACAAGGACAATGATATAAAAAATTTGAAAGAAATGAAGTATTCATTGAATCTATAATTATCGATCCAAATTTCGAAAATCATCTACTGAAAGAGCCACAAACCTGTCAGTGCCTTTGCTCGTTATTGATTTCGCAAACGTTCTAAACTCTCTATCCTCTGTTACCAGATACAAAATCCCTTCAGGAAGGTATAACCTAGAATATATCATACAAGCAGCAAGAAGTTGCAGGTCCCTGTCTTGCGGAGATTTCATGTTTCCTCTGCATTTCTTGAGAATTTCATATTCTTCATGAAAGAATGGAGAATCATCACCTAAGTCAAATTCTATACCATTCAATTCCTCATTAAATCGCTCCAAATAGTTATCAATCTCATCATAAAACACATTATGAAACTGTGTTTCATCGAGTAATACGGCCTGAGAAAAATAAGGCATTTTAACGTGGATATATTGTTCAAAACTATCCCATTTTATATTATTCCTCATTAACCTGAATATTTCATTTTTGAATTCTTTCTCATTAGATGATTTACGCTTTGCATAGAGAACAACTTCTCTAAAGAAGGCGCCAGTGTTCCGCAATTTATTGTGATAGTCCCAGCGATGACAATGAAACACTATCATTCTTCCAGTCTCCTTAATTTCTTTATACATTTCCCGAAGTCTTCTTTCATGTGGACTCAGAAGAGAAGCTTCTGAATCAGTGTAAAAACAATAGGCAATCAAAAAATGGGTATCGGGACAGAAAAGAGCGTTCCCCATGGAAATACCCTAAAGTGCTGCCTTTGATGCATAGAGCTTCTGACCAATTCTGTCAAGAATTTCCTCTGGTTCTAACCCACCACCAAGAATCAATTCCCATACGTGATATAACTCTACTACGCCCAGTATCTGGCCTACCACGTATGAGAGGATTCTCATGGGATCATATCCGGATTTTCCCAACGCATTTTGGCTGTAATAACACGAAAGGAGGTTATCTTCTACTCTGGTTAAAATCTTTACAATTGATCGTGCCAGATAGGCGACAAGCCATTGCTGTTCATCTCCTCGTTGGGTAATAGAGTCTTCTTGTAATACAGTAGTAATACCTATAAACCCCTCGATGAAATCACGAAGATCAAATATGAGATTCTTGTACCCGGGATAACCTTCATACCTCCCAGGAGATATTCGTTTTAACACAGATGCAATCTCTTTAAAGTAATGAGCATACTCTGGTGGCAGTTTCTCTGCTTCTGCAGATACTTCTGATTCAATCACAGAGATTAGATGCGGGTTTGCATCATTAAGTGCAGCAGAGATTGACTCTTTCATGTACTGGCCTACGTAATCAGGTTCAGGATATATTACTGACACGGGAATCCTCCTCCAATTTCATGTACCGACCGTATATGTAACTAAGAACATCATGAATGCGTTTGTGACCAAAACGCTCTACAAGATTACCAATACATTCATTTTCAGAAGGGAAAATCTTTCTCATTTTACTGAATTCTTCCTTTCCCTTTTTGGTAAGCATTATATATTCTGCTTTTTTTACTAATCCTGCAGATTCCATCTCTTTCAGGTAGTTCTGTATCTCTCCTGAAAATGGTCCGTAATGTGACCACGTAAATTCAAAGGGAAGCTCACATCCATATTCTGTTTTGGCGAGGTAGGTGAGCTTCTGAAGTCTTGCCTCTCCTTCAGTAGTATCAAGGTTACCGATTAAGAGCAAGAGAAATTCAGTCCCTTTCATATTACAAATGTTAGATGTACGTATAAAAGACTTTCGGTTCTGGAATGATTTAACTCAATTTATTTGTTTTTTGATGGTATAATAGAATTTTATTCTTCTAAAAAGATTTTGAAGATCTATTCAGAGAAAATTAAATTTTCTTTCTCATTATAATTCCCTACAACAAGATGACAGCAAAATCGACATTAAAAACAAAAAAAGGAGAAATAAGTGAAATTGAAATGAAAAATATTCTTTCTCATGTCATGCTTTTCCAGCATGAAAATAACGAAAACAGCTAAATATATCTCAAGAATTCCTCTCTACTCATACCAAGGTCTTTTTTCACTATTTTTCTTAACAAACTCCTGTCCAATTTTTCACCCGGATGATGTAGAACCACCACTGTTCTTCCATCAGAGTGTCTAAAAATCATATGACTGCCCCTTTGTCACTGAAATTCAAACCCCATCTTGTGGAGAATCTTAACTAGCTCCATTGCTGTAAGAGAAATTTCATAAGAATCAAACAAAAATCTTTTGAATGCCCAGAAATCTTTCACCAGAAGAGACATCTTCCTCAGTTTCAAGGTAAAGCTCGATAGCTTCTCTCGTTCGTGCCATCAATTCATCGAGTGTCTTTGCTTGAGTACGGCATCCTGGAAGTTCAATTACTTCCGAAATGTAATATCCATCCTCCCCTTCCTCAATGATAACATTGAATTCCTTTTTCATGATTCTTATTGATCTGACCTATTATAAATGTTTTCATTTTTCAAACACATACCCTCACGGAGAAATAACCCCCAGACCAATGGTAAACTAGAACGCTGGGGCAGAGAATACAAACAGCACAGAGATGAGTTTGAAACAGCAGAAGAATTCGTGAACTGGTACAACAACAGAATTCATGGAGCTTTAGACCTAGAGATAGGAGAAACACCACAAGAAGCCTTTATCAGGAAATTGAGGCCACAGTGTCTCTGCGGCATGTTCTGGAAGAGGATTGAGAGGTGATCAAATGATATCTGATTTCGACTGGAGAAGACAGCGAAAGAATATCAGGACTCTACAATTTTTCAGCTCTACAGAAATATTGAATACCATACTTGTTCCTCGATTTTTTTTGAGAATTGATATTTCTAATACGTTTTGAATATTTAGAGAAATAAAAGATATAATTTCTACAATATTCAGAATTTATACCCAAAAATCTTTCAAATATGCTCGAAAAACAGTAAATCCCTCTATACGGACATACAGGGTTAGAATAGGAGACTATAGAGTCATATCCGATTTTGACGATAGAAACTCGTAATCTTTAGAATTTGACACAGAAAGAGACGATATAGGTAATAGACTATGCAGACAAGATATTGTCAATTGTCAATATAACCCAAACAGGATGCAGAACCTCTGGAATATCCCACGAGGCATCAGATATCGATATAGAGGTTGTGAGATGTGTACAAAACATATTCCAAAAGGAGAATGTCTCATTGAGGTCAGTGGATAATCCAAAAACACTGATTCTGGAGCATGCAATAAAAACAGACAACTACATAAATATACAGCTTGGGAAATTCTCAAGATCACAAAACCAAAGATTTTTAATCACCCCACAAACGTATACTGATGAATACAGTGCACAATAAATACCCTGCCATAGCTTACGGATACAGCGTTTTTATCACACCAGAAGGTGGTCACATATCCCTGTATGAAGAACACAATAGCATAAAACGTGCTCTTTCTCCCTGTGATGACTTAAACGTGCAGGCATGTGCTATCTTACAACAGTGTACTGGTTGCAATACAGTGGTAGAAATCTGCGAAATTCTAGAAAAGACGTTCGAAGATGTACCTTCAGACCTCTTTGACCAGGTGAAAACGTTCCTTGATAAAGCCTTCCAGAAGGGGTACATCACCTATAGTGATACTCCTGTAGAAGGTGAAGGGCTCATCCAGGGCAGTCTTGACTACTATGTACCCTCCCAGGTACTCTTAGAGACCACCACAGGCTGTAACTTGGAATGTGGGCACTGTTATCTACCTGCTGGTGAACCGCTGCCAGACGAGTTACCAGTGTCAGAATTCATTCCCATTCTGGAAAAACTTCACACCATGGGCGTTAAACGGGTGGACCTTTCTGGTGGAGAGATACTAACCAAGAAAGGATGGGATATTCTGGCTGATTTCTGTAAAAATAGGTTCTCATCCAGTATATTGAGTAACGGTATTTTGATAACAGATGACATAGCAGATAGACTATCAGAATACAGCAACATCCACATCAGTTTATACGGCAAAGATGCGGAAACCCATGAGAAAATCAGTAATGTGAAAAAATCGTTCGAACGCGCTGTGACTGGGATTACCTTATTGGCAGAACGGGGTGCAGCAGTGAGTGCATCTGTTATTGTGGTCCCATGCAATATACACCAGGTGGATGACATAGTTGCCCTGGCTGTGTCATTGAAATGCACTGCAGTACAGGTCGGTGTTGTCTGTCCTGTAGGGCGAGCACATGACAGGTCCTGGGAACTAACAGGTGAGCAGATGGACTGGTTGAGAACTGAAATCAATGCACTTCAAAAAAAGTACAAAGAAATTGACATTCAGTGGGAAGAAGAATTAAAATCACAGATAGGCCACAGGTGTAGAGCTGGGAGTGCTCTGTGGGTGATCACTGCAAATGGGGATGTATACCCCTGTGAAGTATTGAGAATACCTGTAGGGAATGTGACAAAAGATGATCTGGAAGACCTCTGCAGGTCGCCTGCAGTGAAGTTTTTGCAGGAGGTGCAGACCCCTCACGATGCTATGTGTGGTGATTGTCTATTGCTGCATGCATGTGAGGGGTGCCACGGCCATGCTTTTGCCCTTTACTCCGGAGTTGATCACTGTAGGTGGGCTGAACAGTTTGATAAAGCTCCAGAGCCTCTCAAAAATATTATAAAGCATAAAAAGAGTTGAATGAGTACAAAGAACCCAAAAAATATTATGAATTATTTTGTGGCAATGCATATTACCAATGCAGAAAATAAAGTAAGAAAGAATTTGACCTTCAGAAGGGCACTGAAAGCAAAGGGTGAACCCCTGGAGTTCATCCAGCAACGTCTACAATGGACGACGTGGTTTCGGACCCGCGCAAACCCCTGTAGCAATGGGATTTGACATGACAGGCTCTTCCCATTTCATGATCTCACCTCCTGGAAATTGTATCTCGCAAGAGATCAGATTCTCTAGGGGAATAAAGAATATAAATCTTCCTGTTAGGTTAGATCACAGATTGTAATTAGAAAAATGGTGATACTGAAGAAATGGCAGCACTTGGGGTCAGGTCCATTCTTCAGGAGCAGGTTGCTGCAAAATCGGCTGCTTTCTCAGGGTTTTGAACCTGATTTTTGAGCTATACATGGCCAGCTTCAGACAATGTTCATCCTTCAATACTGCAACCTTTGTGCCAATACTTTTCCAGTGCTCTCACAACTTATTTATATAAGTATGTCCCACGTGAGACATGGAAAAAAGGGTGATAGTATGAAATCAGAAACAAAAGAAGTATATGTAGTGGATTATGATCTCCCTCTAGGAAATAGAAGGAGACAGTTCTACAGGTATTTAAAAAGAGTTTTGATCGGGTCCAACTGGAAGAAAAGCAGTAACAGTGTCATTCTGGTGGATAACCTGCGTGCAGCCCTTGCTGTTTTAGAACTAGCCAGAGCATATAACGCGCAGTATGCTAATGTGTATAAATGTGTGCCACTAACCAGTAAGGACTTTTAGTGTGCTATGTACTATGACTGAATATAGAGATATAAGACACCATTATTTTCTCACCTTCGCAATAGAGAG
>SMTZ1_10003168_pt1 | contig 17701 bp, 14 predicted proteins | sample DeeMarSWOR136_30_FD_25667 | JGI IMG/M metagenome (IMG submission 25667)
CCAGATATGACCGGCGAATACCCGTACATCCTGACCACCGGTGCCAGAGTCCCTGTATTCTTTCATTCTGAGCATCGGATGATTCCCTGGCTGCGCGAAATCCACCCCGACCCTGTCGTCGAAATTCACCCTGATACGGCCAAAAAACACGGCATCAAGGACGGCGATTGGGTATGGATTCAGAGTCCCAGAGGGAAAGTAAAGCAGCGGGCGAGGCTTACCACTGGAATTGACCCTCGGGTGGTCGCCGCCCAGCATGGTTGGTGGTTCCCGGAAGTAAAAAGCCCGGACCACGGGTGGGATAGGTCCAACATAAATGTCATTACCGATAACGACCCTGCCGGCTATGACCGGCCTATGGGCTCCACCAACCTGAGAGTACTACTCTGTAACATCCACCCCGCTGAGGAGGAGAGTTAGTGGCAATGGAATACGCCCTTTTGGTCAACAGTGCGGACTGTGTTGGTTGTAATGCTTGTGAGGTGGCCTGCAAGCAAGAGCACAACCTCCCCGTCGGCCCGAGGTGGATTCGGGTGTATCCCGACACTCCGCGTGAGGTAGAGGGTAAACTACAACCGAGATATGTCGTCACCCATTGCATGCACTGTAGCCGGCCTTCCTGCAAGGACGCCTGCCCGGTAGACGCCATAAGCAAAAGAGGGGATGGCATCGTTCTAATAAGCGAAGAGCTTTGTATCGGTTGTAAGGACTGTATCGATGCCTGCCCCCTCGGAGTAATGCAGTTTAATGAGGAGAAGGCGGTAGTGCAGAAGTGCGACATGTGTGTAGCCAGGATAGACATGGGACGACAACCGGCCTGCGTGGGTGCTTGTCCCAGCCATTGCATCCACTTCGGGAGCATAAACGAGATTACCGCAAAAATGGGCAAGCAGAAACTAACGTCCTGGTATAAATAAAGTGGCGACCCCGAGCAGATTTGAATCCCAACCTCCACTATGACAGGGTATCACGGTGTAAAGAACAACACTAGTTTTCGCCCAGTTCCTTTATCATCTTGTAAGAGCCGTAAAGATTGTACTTATTATATCTATCTGGTAATATCACCTTTTTGACTTCCTGGAATCCACGTTTCTCATAGACTTTCTTAGCATGATGATTATCTATTTCCACATAAAGTGAAAGTTTACGTAGACCTTTCGCTGCGGCCATTTCCTCTGCTCTGTCAAGCAACTTCGTGGCAATACCCTGTCCCCTGTATTCCTCGAAGACGGCAAGATTTGATATGTAGAACTCGTCATTTTCTACACCCGGAAGATATTTATTCAGCCTTAATCTGAATAACATTCGCAAAAAGTTTGACAGACCGCCTATCTTAATCATCCGCTTGATGCTTTTCAGCATTCTGAATGCCATCTTCATCATGTCACTTGCCGGGTATGCAAGCAGTAATCCTCTTATCTTGCCATTCTCCTCCTCAACAACAGCATTCTCTTTTGAATACATACTGCCTGGATAGTAATAAAAAAGCTTTAAAAACTCGTAGATTTTCGGTTCGCCAGCGACAAAGCTATAGCTGTAGATATTAGGACCTGAAATATATATCAATCTTGCGCATTCATCGGACTCATTATCATACGGTTCTCTTATCTTTAGCATCATGAGTATCTATGTCCTGTTTCTTATAGACTGACCGTACAAAGCAATTCTCTTCTACGTAAGGACTCCATAACAACGCTGATATCCGGATTATATAACACCGCAGGGCTTATGAACTACCAGTCTGGCTTTCACATGGTGAAATCAACATAGGGTAAAACCAATTTTGGATGGGGAACTGGCGACCCCGAGGGGATTTGAACCCCTGATCTCCACCGTGACAGGGTGGCATGTTAGACCGCTACACCACGGGGCCATATAAGGTAATGCTGGCAGACCCAGCCAAGATAAAGTCTATCAAGGCACCCTACCGATGTCAAGGTGATAGCACTCTGACCGCCCGGACTGGGATACTCCTTGTATTGTTAATGGCCGTATAGTATACTATGATACTATGCGTTAAAATGCTTTCTGGTAGGAGTAAATGGTATCTAAGAACACGCTAGCACAGGCAGATGAGCAATTGTGCGACTATGAGCTTATCTATATTATTCGCCCGGAAGCTGATGAAGAGAACTGTGAGGCTACAGTCGAGAGCGTCGGCCGCTTCATTACCGGTAAAGGCGGCGTTGTCTCAGAAGTCGAACGTTGGGGCAAGAGAAGGTTGGCCTATCCGATAAAACAGTTTGGGGAAGGCACCTACATTTTGACCCGTTTCCAGATGAAACCCGAGTATAATAAAGAGCTGGAGACAAACCTGAGAATCTCGGAGGATGTAATACGTCACCTGTTAGTAAAACTAGGTTGAAATTGGGCGTATGCTGGTTTCCCCAGGCGTTCGGGAAGGCAAGAGGAGTATGGGACAATGGTTAGCGTTAACAGAATGACCATCATTGGCAATCTAGGCAGCGAACCGGAGATGCGTTTCACCCCGAGTGGAAGGCCGGTAACCTCTTTTCGCGTGGCGACCAACTGGAGGTACACTACACCCGAAGGTGAACGTAAAGAGGAGACCGAGTGGTTCAACGTAGTGTGCTGGAGTAAGCTGGCCGAACAGTGCAATCAATTCTTGTCGAAGGGTCGGCTGGTCTACATCGAAGGTAGACTGCGGATGCGGACATGGGAAGGCCAGGACGGACAAACACGAGCGAGAAACGAAATCGTCGCCGACAGGGTAAAATTCCTTGACCGACAAAGCACTATTCCTGCCTCTGAGAAGGGCGAAGATAGTGACGTCGGTGAGTTCGCTCCAGAAGATATTCCTTTCTAGCGGAGTAAAAAACAAGTGCCCAGACAAAAAGACAGCAGACCAAGAACTACCCGGTGGAGCCGGGGGAGGTACGCTCCAAGGCGGAAAGTGTGCTTCTTCTGCGCCAATAAGAACGAAACGATTGATTATAAGGATGCGGACAGACTACGCAGCTATGTGTCCGACAGGGGAAAGATAGAGCCACGCCGGCGGACTGGAATCTGTGCCAGACATCAGCGCTCCTTAACAGTCGCCATCAAGCGAGCACGGCATCTGGCAATGCTTCCGTATGTCTCAGCCCATATACCCAGGACGCATGCTACAAGCACCGCGGACGCCGAGTGACGCGGCTTCGTCACCACAATCTACGAAGGAAAGGCTACGGATACTTTGCCAAAGAGAACCTATCAGCCGAAGAAGATACCAAGAAAGCGGGAGCACGGCTTTCTGAAGAGAATGAGCACCCGGGGTGGGCGGGCGGTTCTGAGAGCAAGACGACTCAAGGGTCGTAAGCGATTGACTGTAGTCTGAGGGTGAAATTGACCCGAGGCGGAGTTACGGGAGGCAGATTCATCACCAAACCGAAAGAGTACGCCCTGGTATATGAGAAAGGTAAATCATGGGCGTGCGACCTGCTGGTGATGAGGGCCTTACCCAACGAACTGACAATGTCCCGCTACGGTATCTCAGTGAGCAAGAGGGTTGGTAAAGCGGTTGTCAGGAACAGGGTAAAACGTCTCCTCCGTGAAATTCTGCGGGCGGCGCCACTCAGACCGGGATGGGATATCGTCTTCATTGCTCGACCAGCAGCGGCCGGCACTGATTACGCCAGTCTCAAACAAGCGGCTGAAGGCCTCTTGACCCGAGCACATCTGGTAGAAACCGCCTCCCTGGCAGTCTGAATCGTTATAGAAGTGAAAAGGCTCGGCCTAATATTAATAAAAATCTATCAGCAAACGATATCGCGGGTTATGCCACCGTCATGTCGCTTTACCCCAACCTGTTCCCAGTACACTTATGAAGCTATCGATAAATACGGGCTGCCTAAAGGAATCTGGCTGGGGATGCGGCGTATTGCCCGGTGCCATCCGTTGAATGCCGGCGGCTATGACCCCGTACCTTGATAATTAGAGTAGTTATGCCCCTTCTTCTGTTATATAAATATCGATTATGAACAGCTTCACGGAGCGAGCGGATTGAAGAACAGGACTAGAGAGATACTGCGTGGTCGCCACATAATATTTCTTCTGGTGAACATGCTCCTACTGGTTACACTAATAAGTGCCGGGTGTACCGGTATACTGGGGAGAGGTGTCGCCCAGGGGTGGGCCGGTGGCGTGGTTGTCGATGATACCATAATAGTCGGCTCCAGGGGCGGCAAGATTATGGCGCTCGACGCTTCCGATGGTACCCTGCAGGGCGACCCGGTTGTACTGACAGTCAAGCTACCATCAAGCGTTTTCGGGTGTGGCGGTGGTGGCACTGCCGGCGTAGCCATCTACAGTTCGCCCGTTGTTAACGAAGACCTGGTGTATGTTGGCGGCTACAACGGTAAGGTCTACGCCTTCCTGTTCGATGGTGAAAACCTTACGGCAGACAGTGAGTACGATTTCCCACGTGAAGGCAACCTTGGTGGAGCTATTGTCGGTGAACTGGTTATAAACCAAGAGGGCAACGTATTCTTTGGTTGTGCAAACGGGAAGGTATATGCGCTTGATTCGACTCTCCGTAGCATTTGGGAGCATGATACCGGAGATGAAATCTGGTCATCGCCTGCCATTACTGAGGACACCCTTTTCATAGGCAACTTCGGCAAGAAGCTCCACGCCGTTAACATCACTGACGGCACCGAGCGGTGGGTGTTCGAGACCCGGGGAGCTATCATAGCCACCCCCCTGGTGAATGAAGACAAGGTATATTTCGGCACCTTTGGCCGGCGTTTCTATGCGGTCGACATTGCCAGCGGAGACGAGGTCTGGCGTTTCCCGGCTGATGACTCCGATGAAAACAGACCGAAAAACTGGTTCTGGGCAAAGCCTCTGGCCGGCAACGGCACCATTTACGCTCCCAATATGGACGGCAAGGTCTATGCGCTTGACGCTGAAACAGGCACCCTGATAAACCAATTTGACCTGGGAGGGTCAATAGTCTCTTCACCAGTGCTGATTAACGGGTTGATTATTGTGGCTACTCAGGATGGAGAAGTCTACTCTCTGAACACAGCCGATAACCATCAGGAATCACTCGCCAGCTTAGAGGAGAAAGTGCAGGCACCGCTCTTCGCCAGTGACGGCACCGTATACGTACACACTTTCGAAGACAATCTATATGCCATTGATGTGGAGACAGGGAGCAGCCGTAAATTTTCACTAGACACCGATAGCGACGAGTAGTGAGGTAAATCTCCTTGGAAATAGTCGGACAGGTATGGGACACGATTTTACTGAGCCCGATGATAAATATACTCATCGTGCTCTCAAACGTCCTGTTTGACAATTTCGGTCTGACAATAATCGTTCTCACCGTCATCATCCGTGGGGCTATGTACCCCCTGACCCGCCGTCAGTTGAAGGCCAGCAAGGGGATGCAGGAGCTTCAACCGAAGATTGCCGAGCTACGTAAGAAATATGCCCGCGACCGGCAGAAACTGGCCCAGGAACAGATGGCCCTGATGAAAGAATCGGGCGTGAGCCCGGCTGGCTGCTTGCTGCCGATGCTGATACAGATGCCTATCTGGATAGCCCTCTACCAGTCGATAATCCGGGTGCTGGCGACAGTCCCGGAGGACTTTCTCAATCTGTCGCGGCACCTGTACACACCGTGGTCGGTGGTGTTCTCACAGGTCCCCCTGGAGAGCCAGTTCCTCTGGCTGGACCTGGCAAGCCCGGACCCGTTATTCCTGATGCCCATCCTCGTCGGCGGCACCATGTGGCTGCAGCAGAAGATGGTCACGCCGGACAGCGCCGACCCCAACCAGCAGGCCCAGAGCCGGATGATGCTGTGGATGCTGCCACTGATGTTTGCCTTTTTCACCATGTCATTTCCCAGCGGCCTGGCCCTGTACTGGGTAGCCTCGAATATTATCACCATCATTATGCAGTATTACATCGGCGGTTGGGGAGGCCTGGCCACGCTGTTCAGGCCGGGCCCGCGGGAAGCCGACCAGAAAGCCCAAAAACGCCCTGCCCCGGTAGAGAAAAAGAAGGAAACCACAAAAGCTGTTGACGCTGATATCGTCATACCAAGGGAGTCAACGGGAGAAGGAACGGACGATGGAACCTCTAGAGATAAGCGCGAAGACGGTGGAAGAAGCTATCCAGATAGCATTGACGCAATTAAACGCCAGTCGAGACGAAGTAAGAGTAAACGTCGTAAGCGAAGGTAAACCGGGACTTCTTGGTATCGGGGCAGAAGAAGCGAAGATTATAGTGGAGCGACTAACACCAATGCCGGAACCTGAAGAGAACGAGGCTGAGATGGAAGAGGGTGTGGCCGGGATAGCCGAGAGCATCCTCGAACGATTGCTGGCCCTGATGGAACTGGAGGCGACCGTTCAGCGGCAGATATTTCAGACCACCAACGGTGAGGAGCAGATTTCATCCCCGCTTGCCTTCGACGTACTTGGTGATGACCTGGGAATCCTGATTGGCCGCCGTGGCCAGACGCTGGCGACACTTCAGTATATGCTCCGGCTTATGGTCAGTCACCAGACGAAGGTCTGGACACCAATCGTGGTTGACGTCGAGGGCTACAAAAAACGGCGCTCCGAAGCGTTGCAGGCACTGGCAGTACGCATGGCCGAGCAGGTACGTACCAGGGGGACACCTTTCACACTGGAGCCGATGCCCGCCTATGAAAGGCGTATCATTCACCTTGCCTTGGCAGACCACCCCCACGTAACCACGCAGAGCATCGGCGAGGGCGACTTCCGCAAGGTGGTCATCCTGCCCGAGAGAGACTGACTAGTCTGTCGGTCTGACCAGGTTTTCTTCCTAGTATTGAGAAATTGCACCTCCCGTGGAATCCCTCATAATATTGTGCAGGAGCGGTATATTATAACGCTGATTTCCAGCCTGCTTTAGAGGTGCAAAGGCGTTCGCCTGAGAATTGCCCCCTCACCGTTTTGGGGTGTCCAGAGGGGTGTAACCCCTTTGGAACGGGGGTTCAAGGGGGTGTCCCCCTTGGGAAATACGTATAACCGTTTCGTTGGAAGAGAGTCGTTCCCTTTGAACAGTCCCCCACGTAATAAGTACTATAAAAGGGGATGGGGCCAGCACCACTAAATAGATACTAAATCCGATATAAACAAACATAACATCTTGATTTATTTTCCATAACATGCTAGACTTTGTTTTGTAAAGGCATTGACGGAGAAGAGTAAGGAAGGCAATGGCACCCAGCGAGTCTGGTATGGTGCAAGCAGATGTGTCAGGCCCCCTGAAAATCACTCCTGAGCCACCAACCCAAAGGTGAAAGGCCAGACGGCCGAAACCCAGTAGGCTTGGTCGGATTCGTCAACCGTTAGCCGTGACGAGGGTATGAACACGTGCCCTGCATGAGTGTTCTGGCATTTGCCGGAGAATTAGGGTGGTACCGCGGGTAAATCAGTCCCGTCCCTAGTGGACGGGACTTTTTAATTACAGGAGGTGTGCCATGTTTCAACCAGTCAGCAGCCGGATAAACTTTCCCCAGCTAGAGGAAAGGATTATTGAGCTGTGGCGGAAGAACAACACCTTCATCCGGAGCGTAGAGGCACGCAAAGATAGCCCTCACTTCGTCCTCTATGACGGGCCACCGACCGTCAATGGCAGCCCGGCACTTCATCATGTTCTGACGTCTGTTTTCAAGGACATCATCACGCGATACCACGTAATGAAAGGCCATTATGCCCCGCGCATTGCCGGCTGGGACACGCATGGTCTTCCGGTAGAGATTGAGGTGGAGAAGGAGCGCGGATTCTCCGGTAAGGCACAGATTGAGGAGTATGGAGTAGACAAATTCAATGCCCTCTGTCGGGAGAGCGTCTACCGTTATCTCGGGGAGTTCGAATATCTGATTGAGCGTGCCGGCTACTGGGTCGACCTAGAAAACGCCTATGTCACCCTGAAAAACGAGTACATCGAGACCTGCTGGTGGGCAATCAAACAAATGTGGGACAAAGGACTGGTCTACCAGGGTTACAAGGTCACGCCCCACTGCCCGCGCTGCGGCACGTCATTAAGCTCCCACGAGGTAGCCCAGGGGTACAAAGAGGATACCGAAGACCCCTCCGTTTATATTAAGTTTAAGATAGTCGATGCCAGCGACCGACTCCCCGAAAGACTACGAGGGCTGGTCGAAAGCAAGGATACCTTTTTCCTTGCGTGGACGACCACGCCGTGGACGCTGCCGGGTAATACCGCCCTGGCAGTGGCAGCCGATGCCGAGTACGCTGCGGTTGAGGTAGATAACGAGTACATCATCATGGCATCGGCCCTGCTGATGGCGACCGGAATTGACAGCAGTAGCGTTGTCGAAACCTTCGAGGGCAGCGAGCTGGTCGGTGTGGCCTATGAGCCGCTGTTCAACCCGCACAAATTCAACGTGGAACGGAGGCGATTTCAGGAAGGCGCCGACCTGCCCGTGCAGGACCCCGATGACAACCTGACCTACCGTGTCATTGTCACCGACTTCGTTTCCATGGAGGACGGCACGGGTATCGTCCACATCGCCCCTGCCTACGGCGAGGTTGACTACCAGGCCGGGCAGGAGGAAGGACTCGACTTCGTGCACAATGTCGACCTCCAGGGTTACATCATCGGTAGCTATCCTTTCTCCGACAAATTTGTCAAGGATGCCGACCCGCTGGTACTGGCAGACCTCGAAAAGCGAGGCCTGCTCTTTCGCAGCGAGACGATACGCCATACCTACCCATTCTGCTGGCGCTGCGATGCACCACTTGTCTACTACGCCAAGCAGACCTGGTACATCAGGACGACGGCCGTCAAGGACAGCCTTATCCAGGGTAACGAAGAGATAAACTGGTACCCGGGACACATCAAGTACGGTCGCTTCGGCGACTGGCTAGAGAATAACGTCGACTGGGCCCTCTCGCGTGAGCGCTACTGGGGGACTCCCCTGCCCGTCTGGAACTGCCAATCCTGCGGCAAATTTGAATGCGTCGGCAGCATCGATGAACTGAAGCAAAGAAATGCCACCAGGATGAGCGGAGAGCTTGACCTGCACCGACCGTTCGTTGACGAGATAACGTTCGCATGCCCCGACTGTGGTGGTGAGATGCAGCGCGTACCGGAGGTAATCGACTGCTGGTTCGACTCCGGGGCAATGCCCATTGCCCAGTACCACTACCCGTTTGAGAATGACACCATGCTCGAGGACGGTCGTTTCCCCGCCGACTATATCTGCGAGGCTATCGACCAGACGCGGGGCTGGTTTTACAGTCTGCACGCGATATCCACCCTTGTCTTTGACCGCGTCTGCTACGAGAACGTCATCTGCCTGGGTCACATCCTCGATGCCAAAGGCGAGAAGCAAAGCAAGAGCAAGGGTAACATCGTCTGGCCGATGGAGGTGATAAACAGGTACGGCGCCGATGCCCTGCGCTGGTACTTCTACACGGCTACGCCACCGGGTAACTCGCGCCGCTACTCGGACACGATTATGCAGGAAGTAACCCGCCACTTCCTGCTGACGCTGTGGAACGTCTATTCCTTTTTCGTCACCTACGCCAACATCGACAAATTCACCCCTGGCGTAGAGGAAGGCCAGCCAGAACAGTCAGAACTTGACCGCTGGATACTGTCCGAGCTCAACCAGCTTATTGAGGATGTTGACACGGCCCTGGAGAGCTATGACCCCACGGGGGCGGGACGAAAGATTGAGACCTTTGTTGACGGGCTGTCCAATTGGTATGTCCGCAGGAGTCGAAGACGCTTCTGGAAAAGTGAGAATGATGCCGATAAATTAGCGGCCTACAACACGCTTTACCAGTGTCTGGTGACGCTGGCAAAGCTGCTCGCCCCGTTCACGCCCTTCCTCGCCGAGGAAATCTACCAGAACCTGGTCTGTTCCGCTCTTCCAGAGGAACCGGACAGCGTGCACCTCACCGACTTCCCCGTAGCAGATAAGGCCTTGATTGACGAGAGGCTTTCTACAGACACGCGACTGGCGATGAAGGTCTCTAGCCTGGGACGAGCCGCCCGCAGCCAGGCAGGCATCAAGGTACGCCAGCCTCTGGCCAGGGTCCTTATAAAGACAGGAACCAAGCGGGATGAGGAAGGCCTAGAACGTCTATCCCCTCAGGTGCTGGAAGAGCTTAATGTAAAATCTATTGAGTTCACCGAAAGTGAAGGTGAGTTTAACAAGCCTGACCTGACTGTTAGCTCAGAGGGGGGAATCACGGTGGCCATGGACTGCGATATCACTCCGGAGCTTGCTGCCGAAGGCCTGGCACGGGAGATAGTCCACCGCCTGCAAACGATGCGCCGCTCGGCCGGGTTCGATATCGCCGACCATATCACTACGTATTACAATGGCGTCTCTTATGTAAAGCAGGTTATGACCGACTGGGCCGATTACATTAAACAAGAAACACTGTCAAGGGAGTTGGTTGAGGGTGTCCCGGAGGAAGGTGCCTTCACCGAAAGCTACAAGCTAAGTGGCCATGAGATAATGCTCGGCGTGAAGCGGACTGACTAACTCCCCGGCGGCGGACTCTCTATCAACGTCGCTTGAGTGGTGTACCTGGTATCGCCACGCCAGTAAACTATCTCCACCGTCTCGCCTATTTCAGCGGTGTGTATCGCGCGGACCATCTGATAATCGGTGGTGACCTCAACTCTACAGAAACGAACGACGACATCGCCCTGTTGCAGTCCGGCTATTTCGGCGGGGCTACCGGATGACACGCTGGTAATCCGTACTCCCTCACTTACCGAAAGTCGGTACCAGAAGACATGAGTCGGGGTGACTGTTTCGGTACCGACCCCGAGCCAGGGGCGGACCACGTAACCCTTGTTTATAAGCTCCTGAATGATAGGCAGCGCGTCGGTGCTGGCAATCGCCCAGCCAACGCCTTCCACACCAACATCCTGAATCTTGGCCTCGTTGATACCAATCACCTCACCGGCCATGTTAACGAGCGGCCCGCCGCTGTTACCCGGATTGATGGCAGCATCGGTCTCGATGAGCTTCAATGGCTGTCCCAGCTCATCGCCTATCTTCACATCGTTCTGGCTGACAATGCCCAGAGTCGCTCTGGTACCAAATCCCAGCGAGTTGCCGATAGCCACCACCCAGTCGCCTATCCTGAGTTTCGTTGAATCCCCGACAGATACAGCCGGCAGGAGTTCGTCAACATCGACCTTCATGACAGCCAGGTCAGTCTGAATATCCACGGCAACAGTGCTTATATCCACCGGGATTACCCTGCCGTCATCAAGGGTAACCGTGATACTGACCGCCCCACTGACAACATGAGCATTAGTGACAACAATACCGCTTTCATCAATAATCCAGCCGGAGCCGCCACCCTGCTCGGTAAACCCGAAATTCACAATTTCAACTGTAATAGCAACAACCGAAGGTTTGACCTTGGCTACAACGTCAGCAATGCTCGTCAATGGCTGTGACTGGCCATTTAATGATGGGCCTTCCCACTCGGGATTAATCGGGGTAATACCGTTATCACCCGATGACGCCTCTTCTCCAGAGGTCTCCGAGGAGTCGGAAAGAAGGTCACACCCGACACCGGATAAAAGACACAGAACAAGAACAAACGAGATTAGCGAAAAAAATGCACGCTTGAAGCTCATCCGCATCACCACAACCATATAGAATAGCATGAAAATGTTAAGAATGTGTTAAGTATGATATCGAGATAGCCTGAACATGTCAAGAAAGGGGCTGAGCTGACGCCCAGCCCCTTCCCCTTAGACAAACAATTTACTACGGAACTACCGGCAGCGAAGCCAGTGCCTCTTTCACCTTCTCCTCGGGGTACGCATAGTCCTCGAGCTTACCGGTAAGATAGGCATCATAGGCAGCCAAGTCGAAGTGGCCATGTCCGCTGTGGGCAAGCAGGATAACCTTGGACTCGCCCGTCTGCTTGCACTTGAGGGCCTCATCAATGGTCACCCGGATGGCATGGTTCGTCTCCGGTGCGGAAAGGATACCCTCGGTACGGGCAAAGGTCACGCCTGCCTCAAACGTGGCTACCTGAGGCACGGCCGTGGCCTCGACCAGACCCAGCTTGAGCAGGTGGCAGATAATAGGGGCCATGCCGTGATAACGCAGACCGCCGGCATGGACTGGGGGCGGGATAAAACCATGTCCCAGGGTATTCATGAAGGCTATCGGTGCCATCCCGGCAACATCACCATAGTCCCAGGTAAGAGGCCCCTTGGTCAACGTGGGACAGCTTTCCGGCTCCACGTTAATGATACGCAGGTTCGGTCTGGTGCCGTCAATCTTATCCTTAACGAAGGGCAGGTACAACCCGGCGAAATTTGAGCCGCCACCGACACAACCGATGATAATGTCGGGGTAGACATCCGCCTGCTCCTCCATCAGCTTCTTTGTCTCGAGGCCGTTGATAGTCTGGTGCAGTAGAACGTGGTTGAGCACGCTGCCAAGAGAGTACCGGGTATTATCATGAGTAGCAGCATCCTCTACCGCCTCGCTGATGGCAATGCCAAGGCTCCCGGGAGAATCCGGGTCTTCCGCCAGTATCTTCTGACCTATCTGCGTATCCATACTTGGACTCGGGATGCATGTTGAGCCCCATGTCTCCATTAGAATACGGCGGTAAGGCTTCTGGTTATAGCTGACCCTGACCATGTATACTTTACACTCAATTCCGAAAAGCATACACCCGAAAGACAGGGCACTACCCCACTGGCCGGCGCCGGTCTCGGTGGTGATGCGCTCAACACCCGCCTGCTTGTTGTAGTATGCCTGGGCTACAGCGGTGTTCGGCTTATGGCTGCCCGCCTGACTGGTTCCTTCGTACTTGAAATATATCCTGGCCGGCGTATCCAGTGCCTTCTCCAGTCGGTACGCCCGGTGCAGTGCGGTAGGCCTCCATGTCCTGTAGATAGCCTGTACCTCTTCGGGGATTTCTATCCACCGCTCCTTGCTGAACTCCTGCTCGTTAAGGGCTTCAACAAATAGCGGCGGGGGAAGGATTGTAGGTTCCTTGGTGCCGGGGTGGAGCAGCGGTGGTAATGGCTCCGGCAGGTCCGCCTGGATATTGTACCAGGCAGTCGGCATGTCCTTTTCATCCAGGACAAACTTTGTTTTGTCCATGCTTATCTCCTTTCAGAATTACTGTACCCGGTCTCATCACTAATCTCTGGCCCCGGAGGGCCAGCGCCGTGATACAATCATCATCGTTACCTCCAATCTTGCGATGGAACCTGCACCTGTTTATAAGTTTTATTACACCCCGATTTTAATTTTCAATAACATCCGCGGGCAATCAGTTCGATTTTCTTCCGGCAGTGCCCTTCGCAGACCCCGAGGATTGCTGGGCCTGCCCTTTCGGACGTAAAGCACGGGTCGCCTTGCCAGCCTGCCACATCTCTGAGTTGGCCATGACACCCAGTTCTTTGCCCAGCTGTTCCTTATAGTCCGGCCCGCCGCATGCGGAAATTACACGGCGAGTTTCTACGCCAGAGGCAACCCTGTCATAAAGCTCTGCGAAGAGAGGCATTACTGCCTCCTTGAACCTCGGCTTCCAGTCGAGGGCACCCCGCTGGGCAGTCGCCGAGCAATTAGCGTACATCCAGTCCATACCATTCTCGCCCACGAGTCGGATAAGGCTTTCGGTCAACTCCTCTACCGTCTCGTTAAAGGCCTCGCTCGGACTGTGCCCATGCTCGCGAAGGGTATCGTACTGCGCTTCCATGATGCCCGCCAGTGCCCCCATCAGCACACCCCGCTCCCCGACGAGGTCACTGTGCACCTCGTTCTCGAACGTGGTGGGGAAAAGATAACCAGCCCCTATGCCAATACCCAGGGCCAGGCACCGTTCTCTCGCCCGGCCAGTGGCATCATTATAGACGGCAAAACTGGCGTTAATCCCCTCACCTGAGAGAAAATTGCGGCGAAGAGATGTCCCCGACCCTTTAGGAGCAACCATGATAACATCGATGTCATCCGGGGGGACAACCTCTGTCTGGTCACGGTAGACAATGGAAAATCCGTGTGAGAAGAACAAGGCATCACCCGGACTCAGGTTCTTCTTAATTAGTGGCCACACTGTCTTGTGAGCTGCATCAGCAACGAGGAGCTCAATAATAGTCCCGCGTTGCACGGCTTCCTCTATCTCGAAAAGGTCTTTCCCGGGCTGCCAACCATCGTTCACCGCACGCTCCCAGTCTTCCGGAAACTGCTTTGACTGTCCAACGATTACCCTGAAGCCGTTATCTTTCATGTTTAGCGACTGGCCGGGTCCCTGTACACCGTACCCGATGACGGCAACTGTCTCATCCTTAAGAACCTCGCGTGCCTTCTCCATCGGGAACTCCTCCCGCGTGACGACCTCCTCCTTGACCCCTCCGAAATCGATAACTGCCATGGCACTCCCCCTTCTTGCTCTCGGTGTAACGAGGTATTTCTTGAAAACCTAATAGACTGGCGAAAATAAAATCTCCCGCCCCACACTAAGGGGCGGGAATTCCGCGGTGCCACCCTTATTCAATCAGTCAACCCCTGTGAGTCAACCAATCATCTCTATCAGGTACGGCCACTGCCCATACCCTGGGGCAGATAACGCTTCCCCTTGCGGTAAGGCCTACTCACCTATGTGCTTTCGGTTTACGGCTCCCGGGTCCATTCAGCATCCGCTCCAGTATCGGCTCGCACCTAACCCGACTCTCTTAACCTCGCTAGATACTTACTAGTCCCGCTCGTAGCCTCTGCCATATTCGACTAGACAAAAAGATAACACTTGACTGCTTTTTTGTCAATTCCCATCAGACTTGTCACGGTCAGCCCAAATAATGATATAATAAATCCATTAGCATCAAGCCTAACAGTGCAGGAAGGTTATAATTATAATGAATCGTGTAGAACTGATATTTGACCCGGAAACGGTTGCTGTCGTCGGGGCATCCAATGCTCTGGACAAGTGGGGGGCCGGCATCTTCAGCAGGGTGCTGCGCTCTCCCACCGTGAAAAGGGCTTATCCGGTTAACAAGACCTCAGCCGTAGTGCAGGGTGTTAAAGCCTATCCTACCATGAGAGACCTACCTGAACCAGTAGACTTCGCGGCGATTGTCATCCCCTACCCGGATGTCCCCGAGGTGGTGCGTGATTGTGTGGTAAATGGGGTTAAAGCCGGGCTAATTATTACCGCCGGACTCGGTGAGACAGGCGAAGAGGGCGCCAGGCTGGAGAAGGAGATATATGAGATAGCTCATCAGGCCGGAATGCGTCTCGTCGGCCCGAACTGTATGGGGCACTTCAATACCTCCAATGACTTCTCTACCCTGCGTATGCCGATACCAGTCCCCAAAGGGTCTGTGGGAGTTATTTCCCAGAGCGGTGGTTTTGCCATGAACATACTGATGGCCGGCCTGGAAGCCGGCACCGGTTTCAGCAAGTTTGTCAGCGTCGGTAACGAGGTTGATTTGCACTTTGAGGATTTTCTTGAGTACCTGGCAAACGACACCGAGACAAAGGTAATCACCGGCTATATTGAGGGTCTGCGTAAGGGAAGGGAGTTTTTCAATATTGCCAGTGAACTGACCAGGCGGAAACCGATAGTGGTGGTAAAGGTCGGTAGAACAGAGGTTGGCGCAAGAGCAGCCCGGTCACACACCAGCGCCATAGCCGGTACTGACGAGATATATGACGCCATGTTCCGCCAGACCGGTGTAATACGGGTTGATGAAGTCGAGGAGCTTTTCGACGTGGCTTTGGCCCTTCTCCACCAGCCACTACCACGGAGTAACCGGGTGGGTATCCTGACCGGTGGCGGCGGCTTCGGTTGCGTTACGTCTGACGCATGTGCCCGCCTGGGCCTGAACGTGGCACCACTTTCACCAGAGACCATCGAAAAACTCAACCAGGTTCTGCCAGACCGGTGGCCACACGCCAATCCGGTTGATACCGTGGCCACTGGACCGGTGACTTACCCCTGCCTCTGGCCACTACTCGAAGACGAGAATCTGGACTCCTTGCTCGTCATTGGTGGTATCGGCCCGATGCCAATGAGGGCCATGAGTTCGATGTCCATGGCCAGCCTTCAGCAGGCCGATAATGCACCCGACTTTATCGAAAGAGCTGAGCGTATGTTCAAGGAATACCAAGATGAAGAGATGCGCAATCTGGACAAACTCTTCGAATACATGGACAAATACAAGAAACCCGTTTTTATTTTTGGTATGAACCCGACAATGATAGACGAGTCACCTATCTACGCCAAGCTGCGCGAGAGAGGCCTTGCAATATACCCATCCCCAGAAAGAGCCGCCAAAACGCTGGCTCACCTTGTTCAATACAGCAGATATCTTAATGGCGAGTAGCTGATATACATTGCAGATACGATATACAGGAACAGACCAGCCAGGCTGTTCCTGTATGAAGCATTTTTCTTGCGGTCGGGATTAGTGGTACAGGCGTGAACAGGAAGAGTTACTGTTGAGATGAAGTCGATTTCGGTAGCGGAGCTGGAGACAATGGCCAGGCGAATCCGCCGCCATATCATATCTATGACCGGCAGGGCCGGGAGTGGTCATCCCGGCGGTTCGCTTTCAGCCGTGGAGATTGTCAGTACTCTATGCTGTCCTCGCCGAGTGTGGTTACTTCCCCATTGATGAGCTGGCATCGCTCCGCCAAATAAATAGTCGACTCCAGGGGCATGCCGACCGCACCTGTACTGCCGGAGTGGAAATGTCATCCGGTGCCCTGGGACAGGGACTCTCCTTCTCTATTGGGATAGCCCTGGCGGGCAGACTCGACGAGCAACCTTATCGGGTCTATACCCTGCTGGGCGACGGTGAATGTGACGAAGGGCAGGTATGGGAAGCCGCCATGGCCGCCGCCCACTTCAAGCTGGACAACCTGGTGGCCATTGTTGACCGAAACGGCCAGCAGATAGGAGGCTGGACCTGCGACGTCATGGAACTGGAACCCTTCACTGATAAGTGGCAGGCATTTGGCTGGCATACCATCGAGGTCGACGGCCACGACTTTACCCAGCTTATCGACGCCTTTGAAAAGGTAAAAACAATAAAGGGTCAGCCGACCGCTATCATTGCTCATACTGTTAAGGGCAAGGGTGTTAGTTTTATGGAGAATAATCCGGACTTCCACGGCAAAGCTCCTGATGCCGAGCAGGTGGAACTGGCACTGAAGGAACTGGCAGATTAATGACACCTGACGCATCACAAAGAGAAGCCTACGGCCAGACCCTGGTAGAGCTTGGTAAAGAAAACCGCGATATCGTGGTGCTGGACGCTGACCTCCGCCCGTCAACGATGACCAGCTTCTTCGCCAAGGAGTTCCCCGAACGGACCTTTGACTGCGGTATCGCGGAGCAGAATATGGTAAGTATTGCTGCCGGCCTGGCAGCCTCCGGCAAGATTCCGTTTGCCAGCACCTTTGCCGTTTTCGCCCCAGGACGCTGTTTTGACCAGATTCGCATGTCAATCGCCCAGCCGCACCTGAACGTCAAGCTGGTAACCACGCACAGCGGCCTTACCGTCGGTGAAGACGGGACCTCGCACCAGTCCCTTGAGGACCTGGCACTGGCCTGTTCCCTGCCTGGCTTTACCGTTATTGCCCCGGCCGATGCCATCGAGGCCACCCAGGCTGTCAGGACAGCCGCCGCTACCAACGGGCCTTTCTATATCAGGCTATGCCGCCCCAAGCTGCCCGTGCTTCATGATG
>SMTZ1_10003358_pt1 | contig 17698 bp, 17 predicted proteins | sample DeeMarSWOR136_30_FD_25667 | JGI IMG/M metagenome (IMG submission 25667)
GATATAAATTTCACGCGTCTCTCCCATCCGGGTTGCACTCTACGAGAAAAAACAGGCTCCGTCTACCCTACTGTTTTGCAGAGAATCTAAATCCGATATGTCGCCGTACGTCCTTATATATTGGACGACTTGTTACGATTTTTTCACACGAGGCAAGGCTGCATACGACTAGGTACAAGAATTCTTCTGGGAAGTCTATATTAAGAGTCTACTCAACGAACTAGGATATGGGTATATATTATCTAATTGAGAGTGTGTAGTGACTCATCCTAGGTGATTGTCATGCCGGTCTATGAGGTTGAGAGCTGGAGAGTTAGGGAGGGGAAGGAGGAGGAGCACGCCGCCTGGCTTCGGCGGTGGCTCCAGTGGGTGAACGACCATAGAGAGCTCTTCCCGGAATGGAGAACTGTCAGATATTTCGTGAAGACTATAGCTGGGCAGGAGACGGATAGGCACATAGTTATCTGGGAGTACGACAGCCTCGCGGCCTTCGAGCGGTACAAGGCACGGAGGGGAGACTACGAGGGGCCCTACGTCGAGTACAAGGAGAACGACCCCTACCATCAGGGCGTCTTCGACCACAGCAGCATGAAGGTAGAGGTCTGGAAGGACCTCGATAGAGACCTCTGGATAGAGTAGGTCTGAATCATCCACTTTCGAGATCTTTCCCTGCCTCTCGCCCTGAAAGCGGCCGAGGTCTGCACATCGGAGAAATGATAGAATAGAGGTCTTAGTCTTGCGTCCCCACAAGCTTGAACAGTTTGTCGATGTCCATCTCGAGGGCGACCACGGGCATCTCCAGCTCCCACGCCTCCAGGACCTCAGGCCTGATCTCTCCTAGCCAGCATAGTTGTTCGACGCCGACCTTGGCGATCAACCGTCTGCCGTCTATGAAGCACTCCTGCCCTCCCTCCTCCACCTCCGCCTCGACGTCCAAGTTCTCTAGGATGTTGTTCATGACCGCCTTCGCCTCGGAGAAGTTGGCCCTGGCGTGGCAGAGGACGACGGCGAGGCGCCTAGAGGATCTCGCCCCCGTATCCGTCTTCGGGTCGAGGAGGACGACGTCGTCGACCTCGTAGATGTTCTGTGGGTATGGGTGGTGCTTGTTGGAGCCGAGGATCTCCAGTAGGCTGGGTATCAGCCTGTTCCTCAGGCTCGTGTACCCCTCCATCTTGGGGTTCGAGGTCTCGGCTATCGGCTCCTCGGGGAGGCCCATCCGGGCGAAGAGCTTCTCCCGGTTGGACATCATGAAGGTGACCACCTCCTGGAACCCGAAGCCCACCAGGAAGTTCCTGAGTCCCCGGCTGAAGATCTCGAGGGGGGCCTCCCCGGCCTCGGAGGCGATGTCAGGGATCATCGGGACGAACTTGTCGTAGCCGTAGGCGATGGCGATGTCCTCCACGAGGTCCATGGGATGCATTATGTCGGTCCTGTAGCGGGGCACGCTCACCCTCAGGGTCTCCCCCGGCTCCGCATCGTGCCCCATCATAGCGAGGTACTCGGCTGTTTCCTCGGGGGCGAACTCCATCCCCAGTGTGACGTTGACGTAATCGTTATCGATGTCCATATACCGAGGGCTCAGATCCGGAGTCTTGAGCACATTGCCGTCGGGGTAGCGGTTCTCTACGGCGTAGATCTCGGCGCCCCTGTCGGCGAAGGTTGTGACGATGATGTTGAGGGCTTCTGTGATGGCCTTGAGATCGGTGCCGGTCACGTCGATGAAGAGGTCCCGGGTCGTCTCGTCGATGCGGGTGTACTCCCCGTTGATGATGGGGGGCATGCTGAGGACCATCCCCTTCGGTGGTGTAGGTGACTGGGAACTCCACCGGCTCCAGGTTGTGGAGTCCGATGGCCACCTTCCGGCGCCTCCGGCCGTGGGTGACGTGGAGCTTCTCCTGCATCTGGATGATGCTCCTGATGAGGGGGTCGTCGAACTCCACGTTCTTCACCACGGCGGTGACAAACCAGGGCCTGACCCCCTCGACCTTCTTCTCCACGGTGACGTCGTATCCAGCTTCCTTGACCTTGTATCTCCTTAAGCCCTTCTCGGAGCCGCTGAACGTCGAGTAGGCCCTCGCGAGCCCCTCGATGGAAAGCATGTCGGCCCTGTTGGGGAAGACCTCGAGCTGGAACCCCTCCTCGGTCACCCCCTCCCAGGAGGTGCCCATCATAGGGAGCCTGTCCTGGAGCTCCTCGATTGAGACGTCCCTGCCCAGCAGCCCCCTCAGGTCCTCGAGGTTAACGTCTATGACCGGCATACCTCATCACTCCATCCAGAGCCTCGCCTTGCGGAGGAGGCCTAGGTCGTTGCTGTAGAGCTGCCGCATGCTGTCTATCTTGTAACTGAGCATGACGAGCCTCTCGAAACCAGGCCCCCATGCGAGGACGGGGACATCTATCCCGATGAGGGGCTTCACCACCTCGGGCCTGAACATCCCGGCGCCGAAGAGCTCACTCCACTCCTCTCTCTCCTCGATCCAGACCTCGGCCTCCATACTCATCTCAGTGTAGGGGAAGTAGCCGGGGCGGAACCTGAACCTCTCAGCCCCCAGGCCCTCTATGTAGGCCTTGAGGTAGCCCTGCATGTCCCTGAAGGTGACCCCCTCCCCGACGACGATGCCGTCTGTCTGGTAGAACTCCTGAAGATGGTTCCAGTCGATGGTCTCGTTCCTGAAGACCCTGCCCACACTGAAGAACTTGGCGGGGAGGTCATCCAACGTCAGCTTGGCGATCTGGTTGACGCTGAGGCTCGTGGTGTGAGTTCTGAGGCAGTTCCGGGCTGAGAACTCCGGGTCCCACTCGTATTGCCAGCCCATGGAGCCGGTAGTCCAGCCGTTCTCGTGGGTTAGCTTGACCCTCTCGACCATCTCCCGGTTAGGTAACTTTCCCTTGTAGGGGGTCTTCATGTAGAAGGTGTCTGCTAGGTCCCGGGCTGGGTGGTCCTGGGGCTGGAAGAGGGCGTCGAAGACCCAGAAGCTGAGCTCCAGGTACTCCCCAGTCATCTCCTTGAAGCCGAGCTCCACCCAGAACCTGCGTATGTAGTCGATGACCTGGCTGACGAAGTGGCGCTTGCCAGGTCTCAGGCTTGGGACCGGCAGGTTGATGTCGTACCTCTGGAAGGAAGCACCCTTCCAGCTCCCGTTCTGGAGGGTCTCCGGTGTGATCTGGGTGATCACATCCCGTTCGGAGACGGATTCTAGGTGGGGGACGACCTTACCGCCGAAGTCTGTCATATCGATCCACCTCTCAGCCTTCTCCGTGCTCGCGATGAGCCCACGCCTGTCAAGAAGTCTCACCCGCTCCCTGTTTCTCTCATCTAGCTGGGAGTCTTCGATGGGGGCTTCCCTCAGTTTATTGAGTATCCTCTCGTCGAGGGTCTCTCTCTCCAAAGCCTCGATGCCTTTGATGGTCAGCTCTAACTCACCGTCACCTATAGAAGCCCATTCGTTCCTCTTGACCCAGACTAGGGCGATGCCAAGAAGAGGAAAGTCCTCCTTGAGCTTCGAGATGCTCCCCTGCCCTCCCTTTACCAATTCCAAAAGACGCTTCTCAGGCAGCCCCTCATCGGCGTAGGTGCGTCCCTCGTCGGTGAGAAAAAAGCTTCGTGAGACCTCCTCCCGGAACGAGACGACTCCCTTCGTCTCGGCCCATGAAGACGCCTTCTCCACGGCGTCCCTGCTCAGCCCCGTAAGCTGGCTGAGCTCCTCGGTCGTAGCGGACTCCCTCCCCTTAAGGGCGAGGAGCAACCTACGCTCGTTCTCGTGTAGCCTGGAGGCTACCTCCTCAGGTCTCAAAGGTCTCACCAACCTAACATAAGAGCGGGACAGCCACCTTTAAAATTGTACTGGATAGATCGACTCATCCTACAAGGATAGTTGGACTGTTACGCAAGCTCGTCGATTCAGAAGTATTCGGTTATCTTCCTCTGGGTGAGGGTGTGCCTGAGCAGGAATCCCGCCTCTAGCCAGTGCTCCAGCCCGATGCTCAGTCTGCTCATAACCCGCTTCAGGGCCTCGTCCAACGTGTCGTAGCGCCTCGGAGGCTGGCGCATCGCGTTCCGGACGTTCTCTCTTACCTGCCAGACTCCCACCGGGAGGATGTAGTCGGGGTATGCCTCCCTCAGGATGAAGACCTTGGCCTGCCTCCTAACCCTGGTGAGATGCTCAAGGACCGCCAGCCTACCAGAGTAGTAGCAGCCGCCCATCGAGGCGTACTTGCTCCTGCCGTTGTAGCCCTCCCAATCTGTGACTATAGCGACATTATCCTCGGATGGATTCCACAGGGTCCTCGGGTACCAGGCCTCATAGGCCTCGTAACACCAGGCGTCTGGAGCGAGGAGGACCTCGAACCTGTTCCCTAGGTAGTCGGACTCGTAGACCTCGTAGTCGTTCACCAGGGGGTACCCCTTCACCTGCCTTGCGAGGTCCTTAGAGATGATGTCGTCGACGGCAGTGATGCTCCACCGGGTTGGGACGAGCCTCCGATCCCGCTCGACGCCGAAGCTCCCCATGCTGAAGGCCCTCATTATCTGGGTGACCGGCACCCCCTCCTGGAAGAGTTCAAGGGTGGCGGGGGCGGCCCTAAAGTCCGTGTCGTAGTGGGCTTTCTCCATGTCCCGGTTCCACTTGATGTACCCGATCTCGAAGCGGTCCAGTGGGGCCGTAGGGCCTATGGGCTGGACGTCCGCCGAGACCCTGAAGCTCCTCTTCGGGCGCTTCTTCAACTTCATCTCGGTCTCGACGTAGTGCTCGGCCAGGGAGAGTTCCCTCGTCCTCTCGAGGATCCTACCCGCCTTCCAGGGCTTCCTGACGTTCACCCGTTCCATGCCCCTGACGAGCTGAGCTCTGAAGTCGATGATCTCGTCCATAGACCTCCCCCACCACCTCTCCGGGGCGTCGAGGATCGAAGTGTCGCCGTAGTAGTTAGGGGCCAGGGGACCTATGTTCACATATGGATAACCATAACGGCCGACGAAGACGCTGGGGGGCGAGGAGCCATCAACTGTCAGCCCCTTAAGGCTCCTCCAGATCTTGAAGTGGGAGCTGGCTCTGGCGATGACGGGGCAGGTTGTCTTCCCACAGAGCATCTTGGAGCCCTTGCAGACGGCACAGATGCTCCCCTGTGGTGCCTGCATCCTCAGGTAGTCCGAGGTGTAGTCTAATCCCGCCCCCATATCGGGGTCGGAGGACACTACCTCCCTGAGCCAGATGTTCTTCGGCTTGCTGACCCTCTTGGATATCCTCTTGGGCAATCCGGCTAACAAGGGGACTGACGGGATTAAATAGCTTAAGGTGGTGGTTCAAGGAGAGAGGTGTGTGAATATGGCTGAGGCGTATGAGAGCATCCTCGTCGAGAACGTGAAATTCGATAGCGATGGACACCAGCTCCTAGGCAGGGTCTACAGGCCCAACGCGGAGGGGAGGTTCCCAGCCGTCGCCATATGCCACGGATACCCGGGGGACACGAAGAACAACGACCTCGCGGAGGAGCTCGCCGTCAACGGGATCGTCGCCCTCATCTTCTTCTACAGGGGCGCATGGGGGAGCGGCGGGAAGTACAGCTTCGATGGGCTCACGCCCTCCACGAGGGACGCCGTCAGCTACCTCAATTCCCTCCCTCAAGTCGATCCCTCCAGAGTGGGCCTCGTCGGCTTTTCGCTGGGTGCAGTGCCTTTAGTTGCTGCCCTGAGCTCCGATCCGCTGCTGAAGACAGGAGTCTTCGTTTCCCCAGGGTCAGACCTGGCTGCATTGGCTCCGAAGGAGGCTCTTGACATCGTCATGGGGGTCTTCATCAAGATGGCGGAGGGCAAACTCTCCGGCCTGGATGCCGACACCATGAAGGAGGGTTTCAACTGGGTTCTTGAAAACGGCAACCCAGTCGATCTGATAGGAGACGTCAGTGTGCCCGTCATGGTAGTAGTCGGCTCGAACGACAAGCTCACTCCGCCGGATGTATGCAGGAAACTATACGAGGCAGCGAACGAGCCTAAGAGCTGGGTTCTCATAGAGGGCGCCGACCACATCTACTCTGAGCATCGCTACCCGCTGATGGCCGCGGTTCTGGACTGGCTCAGGAAAAACTTATGACCTGAACGACGACTCTGAACAAGGTCACCCCCTTTGGACAGTCTGATCGTCGATAACTGGGGCCACCTCCTGAGGAAGATGCCGTCCCTCCTCCTGGGACTCCTCCTTTTTGCCCTCGGTGTGGTCGCGAACCTCTACTCGGGGCTTGGGATGAGCCCCTGGGGAGTATTCCAGTATGGCATCGCTAGGAACATACCGCTCACCTTCGGGCAGGTCTCCCAGATCGTGGGCCTAGCCGTCCTCTTACTTGGGTGGGCCCTTGGCTTCCCGCCGGGGCTGGGCACCTTAGCCAACATGTTCTTCATAGGCTTCTTCATCGACCTCATTATGGGGCTGGGCCTCATACCCGAGCCCGGGGATATCATCGGCCAGTTCGCCATGCTCATCGTCAGCATCGCCCTCATAGGCGTGGCCTCCCTCTTCTACCTCAGGGTCCAGCTGGGCGCGGGCCCAAGGGACGGCCTTATGGTCGGCTTGGTCTCCAGGCTCGACAGGCCGGTCTCCCACGTCCGGATAGCAATAGAGGGAACCGTGCTTGTGCTAGGCTACATACTCGGTGGGCCCGTGGGCATAGGAACACTGATCAATGCCCTCCTGCTAGGACCTTCTGTCCAGCTTGCCTTTAGGCTCGGTAGGTTCAACCCGAAATCCAAGCAGGTCAACCTATACAGGCTGGCGAGGTGCCTCTCAGGAGATGACGACCTCCCCTGAATACACTTAATAATCCAAAACCAACCTAATCGCAACGCCATCACGGAAACCACAAATCAGCTTAGAGGTGGGAGGGGGGGTCACATGGATGCCTGTGAAAAAGACCCCAGACGCTGAGAGGAGTGAATGAACGACTCCATTCATGAACGGAAGTGGTCAAAAACGTATGCTATAAAGGGAAAAATCAGACCATAAAAAGTTCAAGATTTTCCGGAAATCGCAGTGGAGATGCGAGAAACCAAGTTCACCTGAGAAAAAAAGGGGTTAGTAGATGGTTAGGGAGTCGATGTCCCTCGGGTAGTAGGTGATCAGCTCGTGTCCGTCCTCCGTGATCACCGCCGTGTCGCTGTGGCGGAACCCTGCATACCCCAGCTCGTAGATACCGGGCTCGATGCTCACCACCATCCCCGGCTCCAGTACTAGGGGGTTCCCCATGTCCAAGAAGGGCGGCTCGTGCCCCTGCAGCCCGATCCCGTGCCCCGTGTGGTGCCTCATCAACGCCTCATAGCCCGCGTCGATGATCACCTCACGGGACGCCTTATCCACATCAGAACAGGTGTTACCAGGCTTCAACGCCTCAATGGAAGCCTCCTGGGCCCTCACCATCACGTCAAAGTACCTCCTCTGCTTCTCCGTCGGCTCCCCCACGATCATGGTCCTCTCAAGTTCGCTCCCGTACCCGCCGACATCGGACCCCGCACCCGTCACCAGGACGTCACCATCCTGGATCACCCTATCAATGCTGTGGCAGTGGGGCATCGCCGACTTCCAACCGACCTGGCCTCTGAACCCGGCCGAAGCCGCCCTGGTCCCCTTCGTCGTCTCGTACTCAGGGCCTAGAGCCTTCTTCATGATCGACGTAGCCTCGAGGCTCGCCATCAGCGCCAACTCGGCGTCCCAGAGCCCTGGCGCCGTGAACTCTTGGAGGTACATGTGGGCGAGGTTACCCCATTTCGCGCTCTCCCTGATGAGGGCGATCTCCTCCTCCGACTTAACCAGCCTCATGTCCCAGAAGAACCTCCCCAGCTTCTCGAACGTCGCGTCGGGCATCTTCTCCGAGAGAGGCGGGCCATCGTAGCCCATACCCCCTGCTGCCCCTGCGGGGTTATCCGCCCCGATCTTCGCCTTCCCGTAGCCCATGTCAGTGAGCCACTCAGCGAAGAGCTCGATGGGGTGGGTCTCCCCCGGATAGTCGAGGTATGTGTGGACCTCGGGCACCAGGGGGGTCTGATGCTTCAGGTGGTCAACCTCCAGCAGGGGACCCAAGAACGCGAGGTTCCCCTCAGAGGGCACAACGAGGGCGGCGGGGCGTTCGGTCACGGAGTGGTGGAAGTGGCTGAGGTAGAAGATGTTAACGCCGTTAGTCACAAGGACGGCGTCGTACCCCTTCTCGGCCATCATCTCCCTCACCTTCTCGAGCCTCCTACCGTACTCCTTCCAGCTTATCCTGAGCTTAGGCAACTACAATCCCTCCTCCTTAGAACTGTCCCAACACGATAAAGGGCTATCGACCCAGATCGAAAAACGGATTTATATCCCACTGAAACACCGGGTAACTGGGGGAATCATGCGACTCCACGAGGTGGTGATAACCTTCATACTCATAGCGCCCCTCGCAGTCACCCTCGTCGTGCTTGCGATAAACCTCCTGGGAGCGGGCATCAAAGACCTGATTAAATTCCTAGAGATCGAGGAAAAGGAGAAGAAGATACTGCAAGATGGGCCTTCCCCCGAGGGCGAGATCGACAAGTACATCCAAGAGCTGAAGAAGGAAAGAGACCTAGAGTGAGTGCGCAGTAGCTGAACTCAGAGCTATTCTTCTCCATATATCAGCTTCAGCTCATCTAACGTGAGCTTCTCACCGGACTCCATCTTCCGCCTCGCCTCGGCGGCCAACTCCTCCCTCCTTTCCTCAACGGCCCTCTCCCTCCTGCTGGCCGCCGTCCTGTCCTCTTCCCTGAGCTTTCTACGAAGCCCCCTTACCTCGCTCATCACCAAGTCGAGCTCGGCGTCTATCTCTTTTATGGCTGAAAGGGTCTCCCTGAACCTCTCGTGGGCCTCATCAGCCCTCTCCTTCTCCTCGTCCGCCTTTCTGTGCAGATTCAGCATGAGTTCATGATGCTTCTGGCTCTCGTCGTGTAGCTCCCTCATCTCGCCCCTGCCGGCCCTGATCTCCATCTCGACGGCCTTCACCTCGACTAGTTGATTCACTCTCTCGTTATTCTGCGAGTCAAGCCTCTCATGCTCCTCGAGTGTCCTCCTCAAGTCACCCGCCCTGGCTATCATCTCCTCCTCCCTATCCCTCATCTCAAGGGTCGGGGTCGTGGAGAGCTCCCACTCGATACGGCGAAGCTCCTCCTCGATCTTACGCCTCTGAGGCAGCCACCTACGAGAGCTCTCATGTTCCTCCTCGAGCTCACCAAGGACCCTCCTGCCTTCATCGAGTCGGGCGCGAAGGGCTTCGGCCCTCCTCTTGATCCCCGCCACCTTCTCGTTTATCTCGTCTCTCTTCTCCTTCTCCGACTGCGCCTGGCTCCTCAGGGACTTGACTGACTCGTTTAACTGATCCCTGCTGCTCTTGTGCCTTTCAGCCTGCCCGTCCAGCTCATGCCTCTTCTCTAGCATGGAGACCGCAACGCTCTCCATTTCCCGCAGCTTCTCCTCGTCCCCCAGCAACCTAGTCGACCTTACCGTACAGCTCTCTTCCCCTCGCCTCTAGCAGATTTGGCTCCATATCTAAAAACTCTGCGGCGACCTGGACGGATACTCCCGACTCCAAACCTGCATCCCAGACGGGACGCAGATTATCCCTGTAGGCTAGGTCCATCGTGAGATGGTGGTCGACGATCAGCCCATCCAACCTCCTGTCTTGTACGATCTTCAACAAGTTATCGTTCGCCCTCCGGAGTTCCATAGGCCTTAGAGGCGAATCGATGTAGGTGGTTGGGCCGTCGACGAACAGCGTCACTGGCCTCATCTCCAGGATAAAGGACAACTGCTCATCCAGGACTGGCCCCTGTACGTCCGAGGTGTATAGGAAGGTCTCGCCCGCCTCGAAACAAACCTCTACTACATATCCCCTAGTTGCCGTCGACCCGTGGGGGACGGGCTTCGAGAACCTGATCTTCGTCCCGTCAAAACTGAAGGTCTTGTTATCGGCGTAGTCGATCTCCTCCGCTAGGCCCTTGATACTCGATATGAAGTCCCTCGATCTCCTCTTCTGGCTCTGGTTGATCATCCTGCTGGGATGTTTCAGGAGGACCTTCTTCCCCCCATAAATCTCAGGCTCCTTGGGATCAACGTGATCGTAGTGGTAGTGTGAGACGATAATGATGTCCGATTTATCCACATAGCTCCTGATGCTTCTCCAGAGCCTTGACTTGGTCTCCTCCTCAACCGGATGAGGCGGCAGCCCGTCTCTCCTAGGCGCCAAAGCTACAGCCGGATCGATGACTGTGTCAACGTCCTCCGTATGGACGTAGGTACACGAGCTCCTCACGCCCAGGCTATCATACGCTAAAGGTATTATTTCCAGGAGAGTTACCCTCAGATAACTGAAGGTGGGGTGAGATTAAGCTATCTTTCATCTATGAGAAATATTTGGACGCGCGACCGTGTAGGTACCTCTTACGTATGTGTATTTATCCTTGGCCTCAGTTTAACTCTGATCGGTCATCTATTCTCCCTAATGCCTTTACATCATTGGCCGTTTTCTAGATCGTGGTTTGTGATTAAATAGGTTCCGTTCATGGGTGTCGATAAAATGCTTCTCTAGCTCCCATGTCGCAACAGATATTTATCAACTCAAGCTACATTTCATCGGCCCCTGATGGAGCGACCCGGATCCAGGATTCTCCCTGCCCTTGGAATACATCTAGCGATACATCTTGTCCTATTCACCATAATCTCATGGGCCATAGTACACTTCTGGGGGCTCCAGATGCAGTATGCATTGGTTGGCGGGCTGCTCGGCAGTGCTGTCACCCTCTCAGTAGAGTGGATCATTAGCCCTGCATTGATCCTTTCCTTTATGAAACCTCGATGGATCGATTATGAAGAAGATGTAGTCTTATGGTCGCTTGTTAGGGGGGAGGCCAAAAACGCAGGAGTCGTTGTCAACAGGATTGGAGTTATCGATATCGAGGCTCCAAACGCCTTAGCCCTCTCGTCGACAGCAGGGGGTTGCACGATCCTTCTAACGAGGAGGTTGCTGACCGAGCTTACTTATCGCGAGGTTCGGGCTCTGACCGTCTACTTGATGGGATGTTCGAGATCCGGGGTTCTGGGCGTGGCAACCATGTTCACGGGCCTGATGGCGATCTCTCACAGGGTAGCTAAGGGCTATATCAGGAGCCGTCTACACGGGTCGCCCGTGGGCATCCCTGAAATCCTGTTAGCGGGTTGGGGTTACCTCCTCTTCGCCCTAATATACTCCCAGACCGCCATGGCGAGCAGACTGATGTCGGGTTATGCTGACGCCTACGCTAAGCGAGTTACATCAATGGAGTTCAAGATGACCTTGTTGAAAATCTCTTTTTTACTTGCCTCTGATCCCTCAAACAGTCTGAGGGAATCTTATGTAGCCCTAAAGAGTTTGATGTTCCTCGACCCGACTTCATCTTTGAAAGACATATCGGAATTGAAAGATGCGGCTGAGAAGTCTGGTATAAGAGTCGGACATCTGCTAGACGTTGGAGAAGTCGAGTTCCCAGAAGATTTACGTTTTCACATATTCGAAAAATTCTGGGTGCAAGAGAGTTTTGCTGATAGATTCATGGAATTAGATGAAAACGAGATATTGCAACTTCAGGATATAGAAAGAGGTTATTAGTTAGTTAAGGAATTTTTCACTCGATCCTTACCTGCGTACCTCCACCCTTTGAAGTTCTCTTGTTCAGAATGGTCTCCAAAATACCATTTTTATACGTTGATCTCGCCGAGGCCTCGTCTATCATGACAGGGAGGTCCAGCTCCTTGTGGTATCTCCTCTCAGGGGTGTCTACATCGATGGTCAAAATCTTCTCGGTTACGTAGAGTTTAATATCGTTCTTGTCCACGCCGGGAAGTTCTGCCAATACCTTGATCTTTTCGTCCTCCTCGATCAAGTCGACAAGAGGTTCCCTGCGGTCCTGCAGGTTAAGGGATGGCTGTCCTTCACCGCCCATGCCGGGCTTAAGGTTACCGAACTCCCTTATTATGGGCTTACCATCAGGACCGATCTTGACAGAGTACCCATAGACGAAGGGCCCGTACTCCCTCCTAACAGATCCGTCTGGCAGTCTCCTCACCCTCACCATGTCACGGGGGACGATGTTCTCCATGTCCCTAAACGCCTCAGCCATCTCCTTCTCCATCTCGTCGATCATGCGATCGATCTCCGGGAAGAAGAATCCACGCCTCTCCCTGAACCTCTTGAACCAATCATCCCAGAAAGACGACATACTGACAACCATCCAGTAAATTCGAATCGGGTTTTTTAAAGGTTGGCCGAGGATCGAACCCCTTATCAGCTTTGAAAAGTTGATCGCTTGAGGGTCGGAGGCATTGGAGACAATTCTCGTTGCATACGGAGAGATAGCCCTGAAGAGCCGTAGGGTGAGGAGACGCTTGGAGAAGATGCTGGCAAACCACATCGAGGTTGCCCTCAGGAGAAGAGGCTTCGATAACTGCCGTGCCATGAGGAGATTCGGCAGGATCTACGTCAAGGGCGTACCTGCCGAGGAAGCGACGACAGTAGCGAAGGTCTTCGGCGTAGCGTTGGCCATGCCTGCCCTCAGGACAGAATCAGCACTCAAGTCGATATTAGATCTCGGCCTTGAGGTAGCGGATAGCCATATTGGAGAGGGGCAGGCCTTCGCCGTAAGACCGCATGTAGTCGGCGAGCATCCATACTCGAGCAGAGATATCGCTGTCAAGCTGGGCTCAGTCATCCTTGAGAAAACCTCCAATAGAGGCGTCCATGTTGACCTGTCACAGCCTGACGTGACCCTCCATGTCGAGGTCAGAGACAGGGATGCCTTCGTCTACACTCAAGTAGTCAAGGGCGTCAGGGGGCTCCCATATGGTTCTCAGGGGCGGTTGGTCTCTCTCTTTAGTGGTGGCATCGACAGCCCAGTGGGTACTTGGTTGATGATGAAACGAGGCGCCGAGACGCTCCCCCTCCTCTTAGATCAGAGGCCCTATGTAGGTGAGAGCTATATCGAGAGGGCTGAAGCCGCATGCAAAGCCCTGACCGAGTTCGTACCCTCAACCTTTGGCCTCTACATAGCCCCTATAGGAGACCTCATGGGTCGTATAATGGAGGCGTCAATCCATCGTCTGCGATGTGTCCTATGTAAACGCTCGATATACAGGATTGCATCGATCTTCGCAAAGGAGTGCAACGCGAGGGGGATCGTGACCGGGGAGAGTCTAGGTCAGGTTGCCTCCCAAACCCTCGACAACCTCTACATAATTGACAGCGTCGCCGAAGTACCAGTGATCCGCCCTATAATCGGTTTCGATAAGATAGAGATTGATAGGGTAGCTCGAAAGATTGGTACCTACGACATCACGGCGAAGACGGTTGAAGGGTGTACCGTTGTGCCAGACAAGCCCGCTACCAGATCCCGAATGGATCAGGTTCTGGAGCTGGAGAGGGAGCTCGACCTTGAGGATCTCTGTATCAAAGCTGCTGGGAGGATATCCTTCAAGGAGATGACAAAGGTTCCGTCTAATTAGATGGCGACGGCACTTCTGGAAAAGTGTGATATATCTCGGTACACCTGAGTATGGTGGTGGTATCAACGGCGAAATTACCTGTCAGTGCCTTGGCTGATAGCATAGATCTGGACTTTGAAGAGGTGGAGGAGAACTGGAACACCTACAGACTCGGCGACGGGACGACCATTAAGGTGAAGCTCGTACTCAGAGGCGTCAAACGGCTTAAGCGTTATGAGCGAGATGGTACGCCGATATATGTTATAAACTCCATCAACGTCGTGCGGGCGTTGAACGTTCCTCAAGATCTTAAGGCAAAGCCAAAGGAATCCGAGATGGCTCCAGTATAGGAGTCGAGGAGAAATCCTTTGGAATTAAGCCTGTTGTCCTCCACTCAAGAGGTCGAGACTCTTGTAGCCACTGCACTTCTACCGACGACCAGCGGCACGAAGCCCTCCACTCTTTTTCATATGCTCCTGAAGAAGCAGGAGAGGGTAGAAAATATCTTTTTTTTCTTTATAAGCTTAAAAAAATGGGTTAACTAAGACCCTGATTGATACTTGAAGAATACCTTGGTGACAAGTTGTGATGTAGCGTATTTTGGAGACTTCCTTTAATTAAACGCTTAAAGGATTTTATAAAAGTTAAATAAATCATATTCAGGGAACACGGCTTATCCCTCATGGAGAGTTAGTGTCAAAGTATGGTGGGTGTCTATGAAGCATCTAAATGACGCGATGAACGAGATATTGAAAAGTATCTCAGATGCGATCAGACAGATAGATCCAAGAGAAATAGAGGATTTCGTCGTCGAGTTGTTGCGAGCCAGAGAAGAGGGTCGTAGGGTCCTCGTAGTGGGAGCTGGTAGGAGCGGTCTAATCGGCAGGGCCTTCGCGATGCGCCTCATGCATCTAGGATTCAACGTGTACGTGATGGGTGAGACCATAAGTCCATCTGTTGTCGATGGTGACATCTGCATGGTCATCTCGGGCTCCGGGAGCACTACAATTCCAACAGCCGTGGCCGAGATTGCAAAAAAGCTTGGAGTTAAGGTCCTAGCCGTCACCTCCAACCCCAACTCCCCCTTAGGCAAGACGGCTGATCTGACAGTTGTGGTGCCTGGTCGAAGTAATGTAGCCATGGAGGAGGAGTACCACTCGAGGCAGCTACTCGGGGAGCATGAATCCCTGACGCCCATGGGAACCCTATTCGAGAACTCGTGCATGGTGTTCCTGGACGGCTTGATAGTGGAGCTCATGGATCGCCTCAAGGTTTCCGAGGACGAGATGAAGAGAAGGCACGCGGCCATAGAGTAAGAAAAAAAATACAGCCTTCTCAGCGCTGGTACACGATCTTTCCATCGACGATTGTGGTGAGGACCTTGATGTCCCTAATCTCCTCTTTTGGGATGGTCAGTATATCCCTGTCGATCACTATCATATCTGCCAGCTTGCCGGGCTCCACGCTCCCTTTGATCTCCTCCTCCTTCCCGATGTAGGCCCCGTTCCACGTGTATACCCTGATCGCATCCATGACATCTATGGCCTCCTCTGGGCTCACGAGCTGCCCGGAGCTCGTTTTCCTGACGACGGCCTCGTAGATCTGTACGAAGGGGCTATAGCTGGTCACTGCGTAGTCGTTGTTTCCACCGGCGATGATGCCCATCTCCTGCATCGTCCTGTGCGGGTGGAGCCACCTTATTCTTTCGGGGCCGAAGTTCTCCACGTAGTCGTCCCCTATTCCGTACATGTATCCGATGCTGGATGATGGCGTAACTCCCAGCTTCTTTATCCTCTCAAGCTGTTTAGGCGTACAGCAGCTGTTGTGCTCGATCCTGTGGCGCATATCCTCTTTTTGGTTCTGTTCTTGGGCTGCTTCTATCGCGTCGAGGGCGGCGTTGATGCCCCTGTCGCCTATGCTGTGTATGCTCACCCTTATCCCGGCGTTGTGGGCCCTGATCGTTAGATCCCTAATCTCCTCCTCGCTCGTCGTCATCAATCCGAGATCCTTCATCCCCCTGTGCTGGGGCGTGTAGACGGCGGCCGAACCACCCGAGCCGGAGCCGTCCCCCATTATCTTGAGGGACATGAACTTCACCCAGTCATCGCCGAGGCCCGACTCTATACCCAGCGACTCCATACAGCCAAGGATGTCCCTGTCGTTTGCCCTCCTGCTCATCATGAGGAGGACTCGGACTTTCCTGTGTCCTTCCCTGACCAGTCTCTGATACGCCCTAACAGCATCTCTGTGACCGCTGGCATCGTGGGTCGTTGTTATCCCCCACTCAGCGAACTGATCCCAGACCATGCGCAAACCATCTGTGATCTCATCCAAAGTCGGCGGAGGTAGAAGCTTAGAGACCAACGAGCCAGCGGTCTCATATAGAAGACCCGTCGGCTCGCCCTCCTCAGTCCTGTCAATCTTGCCTCCGGGAGGATCTGGGGTGTCCTTCGTAACCCCTGCCAGCTCCAGGGCCTTACCGTTCACAACGTACAGGTGCCCGGTCTCCTTGCTGATGAAGACGGGGTTTTCCGGTGCCACCTCGTCGATTTCCCACCTCGTGATGTGCCTCTTCTCCTCGAGCTTGATGTCGTTGTAGTTCACGCACCTGATCCAGCGCCCTGGTTCCACCTCGGATGCCTTGACCTCCACGAGATCGAGGATCTCTCGTATGTTCTTTATGGGAGGTGAACGACAGTTGATGGCGCTGAACCTCACAGCAGCTCCACTGGGGTGGGTGTGGGAGTCAATGATGCCAGGTAGGACAGTCTTCCCATCGAGGTCGATTACTAGTGTTTTCTCGCCAGTTAGTCCTATTACATCACTCGTTAAACCAGTGGCAAGGATGCTGTTACCTCTCATGGCAACTGCCTCAACCACAGAGTTCTCAGCATCAACAGTAACGACCTTACCATTGATAAGAACAAGATCAGCCTCAAAACCCTTCAACAGGAGAACCGGTGAAAATACATTTCGACCCAATAAAAGCTGTTCTATCAGCCGAAATCTTTGATAACTGCGGTTTATCAATTATCCTCGAATAGAGATGGCAAAGGACCCAGTGTGTGGGATGACCGTCGACGAGGCGAAGGCCAAATGGAAGAGCGAGTACAACGGCAAGACCTACTACTTCTGCAACGAGAGATGCAAGACGGTCTTCGACAAGGCTCCAAATAGATTCGTAAAGTAACCCTATTCTAAATTTGAATCAATAGAGCTCTTACCAGTGATCAGTCTCTAGCCATATCCTCAACTGCGCCCAAAAGGACATCTATTTCGTCCAGGGTGTTGTAGATATATGTGGACGCCCTGACATTTCCATCCGGGAGGCCGAAGATCTCCTTCATCAGAGGTAGCGCGCAGTGGTGCCCAGACCGGACAGCCACGGAGTAGTCTTGATCAAGCGTAAGGGCTACGTCATGGGGGTTCAGGTCTCTAACATTGAATGACACAAGACCGACACGGTTCTTCGGGTCCCTTGGACCATATGTCTCGACCCCCTCGATCTCCATTAAGCCCTCGGCAAGTTTCTTAGCGAGCACCTCGTCCCACTGCTCTATTTCGGACATGCTGAGGCGCTCCAGATACCTGCACGCCTCGCCGAGGCCTATGACCTGGGCGATCGCGGGGGTCCCTGCCTCGAACTTCATCGGGGGGACGGCCAGCTTATACGAGTCAACGCTGACGTCTGCTATAGTCCCACCTCCAATGCAGAGGGGCTCTGTACTTTCCAGGAGCTCCGATGCGATATAGAGCCCTCCAGAACCCGTCGGGCCGAGCATCTTGTGCCCCGAGAAGGCTAGAAAGTCCACCTCAGAGTCCATAACATCAGTCGTGATGTGGGGTACGCCCTGGGCGCCGTCCGCGAGCATCAGTGCTCCGTGATCGTGAGCTAAGGCCGCGATATCCTTGACAGGCAGAATGCAGCCTAAGACGTTCGAGACATGAGTCACCGCCACGAGCCTCGTACTATCATCTATCTTTTTCTCGAAATCGGCCATGTCGAAGAGCCCCTCCCTGTTAGACCTCACAACCTCCACGCTGCAGCCGAAGCGCTGAGCCACCCTCAGCCACGTTATGAAGTTTGAGTGGTGCTCTATGACCGTGGTGACGATCTTGTCTTCCTTCCTCCAGTCAAGGGAGTTGGCAACGAGGTTGATTGCCTCGGTGGTGTTCCTAACCATCGCGATGTTCTCTCTGCC
>SMTZ1_10022965_pt1 | contig 17694 bp, 12 predicted proteins | sample DeeMarSWOR136_30_FD_25667 | JGI IMG/M metagenome (IMG submission 25667)
TGAAGAGAAAAACCACAAAAAAAATCATGGTTGCTATCGGCAGTTTTTGCCTGGCATTTTTTCTCCTCTTTTTGTTTCTCCACCTGCGCTTCGTTAAGCAAAAGATTCTGAATTCGGTCCTGCAAAGTCTCGAAAAAAACCAGGGAATCCATCTTTCAGTCGGCTCGTTCGATTACAACCTCTTTAATCTGCGTTTCACCTTGAAGCAGGTTGTGCTTCAATCGCCGGAAGACCCTCATTCTACTCCTGCTTTTCAAGCCGAGAAAGTCAGAGCGAATATCCCTTTGTCGTTGATCCTCAAACGGAAACTTCGGTTGCAGGATTTAGAAGTCATCAATCCGAAAATCCACATCCAGATCGATAAGGACGGAAAACATAACCTGTCTTTTCAAACCGTTGGAAAAGAATCCCGCCCGGCATCAACACAGATACCAGAATTCGTTATCAACCGATTGGTTGTAGAGAATGCCGAAGTTCAATTTTCAGACGAAAGACAGAACCTGAGCATTGGATTATCGGATTTAGGGATGAGAGGCAATTGGGAGGGTAAAGGAACCCACTCACTCCTTATTGAAACGCTCCATCCTGGTTCGGTGGTGTATCAGGCTGAATCCTACTCTCTTGAGAAGTTTTTGATAAAGGCCGCAGTCGGATATGAATTTGTGGATATAAAAGAACTCACCTTGAACTTGGCTGGGAATGAATTTGAACTGTCTGGGAGAATCACAGATCTCGCCTCTCTCGATTTTGATGGTAAACTCAATGGTCATCTGGACTTGGCTGGGATCCGATCCCTTTTGACCACCGATAGGCATTTTTCAGGAACGCTCGATTTTCGTTCCGAACTGAAGGGACCATTAAAAGCGATGGCAGCACAGGTCCATCTGGAAGTTGAAAATTTGAGTATGGGACCATTCGAGAACGGTGAAATAAAAGCAGAGTTGTCTTGGAAAGATGATGCACTACAGATCCTCTCCCTCGATCTAAAGGAAAGAAGAGGAGATCTCCATGGATACGGACGTCTGCACCCTCTGAGTTGGGAAAAAGGAAATCACTTGAAAGTCGAGTGGAAAGGCTTTGATACCGAGATTTTGAGCCATTTCTTTCACAGTCCTTATCCGCTCTCCTCTCATACGGCGGGTTCTGTAGATGTTTCCTGGAAGGGATTATCATTGAATAATGTCGCTGGAGAATGTGATATTCGCTTCAGTCCAAAAAAGGGAAAAGACGAATCAGCCAAGGGAAGTCCAGTAGAAGGGAGAATTTTCGCCAAAGCCGATTCGGGTAAAGTCAACATCACTTTCCAGAACGTTTCAGTTCTAGAGACGAGTTTACAGGGAAAATTTGTCCTGAGCTCGGATACTCTTTCTGGCAACTTCAGCATTGAGACCGAGAGCATTGGAAAGCTCATGCCGATTGTTCTCGCTACTTCTAAGAGCCTGAAGGAGGAGGATATTCAGAGACTAGGTCTGGATGGACAGATTTTTATTTCTGGAGCACTGGAAGGAACTCCCCAGGCTCCTACTATCAGATTAAATGTGAACAGTGGAGGCCTTGAGATTCTAAGAACAAAGGGCCTTCGATTGAATGGATCAGTTCTCTTCGAATCCCACTCAGTGGAGGTCGAGTCTTTACAGGTTCAAGATGGTAAAGGAAAAATTGAGTTGATCGGAACCTATCCCCTGAAACCTTCCGGAAAGGCTATGCGGTTCGATGTCTCCGGTGAAGATTTGGCTCTGGAAAGAATTTTTGGACTTCTTGGATTGCGAATGCCTGCAACTGGAACGGTTAGCGTCAACTCTGTGATTGAAGGGAACAAGGAGTTTCCGGAGGTCAGGTCGAAACTGATCGTATCCGATCTCTCTTTATTTGAAAAGAGGTTCGAGAGGCTGGAGGCCACAGCTCATTACCACAGCGGAAAGGTCCTCCTCGATTCCCTCCGTGTTTCCGATTCTTCAGGTCAACTCGAGGCCAGTGGCTTTTATGACCTCCTGAATCAAGCATTCGATATTCGATTATTTGCAGAGGCTTTGTCCATTGAGGGGATGAAAATTTCTGAATATTCAGATGCATTGAAAGCGAAACTCAACATCGACCTTAATGCAAACGGAACCCTCGAAAATCCACATATCGATGTGAGGGGAAATCTGCGCCAGGTCTTCATGGGAACCCGTTCTTTGGGCGATTTTCAGTTCAACGTTCAATCAATACAAAATGAGTTGATGTTTAAATTCGTGGTCCCGGTGTTTTCCTGCGCCATCGAAGGCTCGGTTTCTCTGCATGAGCCGAGATGGCTGGACGCGGAGTTGAACATCGCACAGATACGTCTCGAGGATCTCAAAAACAGGATCCTGCTTCTTGAAAAACATGTCCTTTCAGGAAGTTTATCCGCTCAAGTCCGCATGAAGATGGATCTCAGGGATCCCAAGAACTCATTGACCGCCAATGCAAAAATCGAGCAGGTCCAACTCAAATCCGGACAGCATCACATACAGAATAGCGGTCCTATCCTTCTTTCCTACGAACAAGAAATCCTCAAAATTGAAAATCTGATAATGGCAGGAACAGGGACAAGAATTGAGGCCAAGGGAAGCCTTCCACTGACCGTCCCTTCACCCTCAGGATTAATGATCCAAGCAAATGTAGATCTTTCCTATCTAAAGAATTTTCTATCTGCAGTGGATTGTGAGGGCTTCTTAGAAGTGGAGTCTCAGCTCAACGGATCGCTCAACGATCTTCAGATATCTGCGATTTTTGATTTATCACAGGCTCGATTTCGCTTCCATCCTGTTCCGTTGGCTTTTGAAGATATCCAAGCTCATATCAAAATAGAAAAAAATAACATCCGTATCGATTCCTTTTCTCTGCGTTCAGCCAACAGCCGATTTGAAATGGAGGGGGATGTTCCTTTTGAGTCTCTGCCCTTGTCATTGCCTGCAAAACTCCATGTTTTTGAGGATAGAGAAGCTAGAATTTCACTCGATATTCAGAATCTCGATGTCAATGACCTGAGACCTCTGTTTGTCGGCGAGTTAGCCCAGCAGATAAACGGAAAGATAAAAGGTCAGATCGAGATAAAGGGGGAACATCTCCAGCTAGAGGAAATTTATGCCAAAGCCATATTCAAGACCATCGAGCTCGATGTCATGGGAATCCCATTCAGACAGGAGGCTTCTTCCGAGTTGCTCTTCAGAGGAGGAACGCTTTCGATCGAGAAGCTTTCCTTTCAGGAAGGAGAAAACCGTTTCAGCATAAATGGAAAAGCCGGATTCACTGGAAGCAAGGATCTGAACCTCTCGGTCAGGGGAGAACTCGGGTTGAGTGTGTTGAGTGCATTCATGAAGGAAGGTTTCGTCTCTGGCAAAACTCGGTTTCAGATTCAGGCCACTCAAAACTTCATGAGCCCAAAAATTCAGGGCTTCATGGAAATCCAGGATGGGCGCTTCCATAGAGTCTACCCACGCATATTTTTGGAACAAGTTAATGGGATAATAAAATTTGGGGAGGATCGGATCGAAATCGAAGGAATCCAAGGAGAGCTCAACGGAGGAAAAATTGTTATCGCCGGAAGCTCTGGCTTCCGTGAAAAAGTTTTTCATGATACGGAAATTGACATCAGGAATGAGAATTCCTTGTTTGATTACCCTACGGGTTTGCATTCTCAGGTATCGAGTGAACTAAAGTTTCTATCCGATGGGAAGCTGCATCGGCTTTCTGGAAAAGTTATGGTCGTAGATGCAAGATATAATGAAGACTTCAGGGTCGGGTCTGCTGTCTCCAGGCTATTGAGGAGAGGTTCAATCGGAGACGCCTTCAGGGAGCCCAATCCATACTTGAAGAATTTGAATCTGAATATAGATATCGACATCGCTAATAGTTTAATCATAGACAACAACATCTCGAAAGCAGAGATTTCGGCCGATCTCAAGCTCATCGGCACGGTCTACAATCCGAGCTTAGCGGGTCGCGCCAGTGTCACAGAAGGTGGAGAAGTCTATTTCAGTCAGAACACGTTCGTTATAGAACAGGGTGCGGTTGATTTTGTCAATCCCATGAGGATTGAGCCCGATCTAAATCTCACGGCTCGGACTCAGGTGCAGGACTATGACATCCGCTTAGTCCTCCAGGGAACCCCGGTTAAATTTTCGGCCAGCCTCATCTCAGACCCGTCGCTCTCTGAGCCGAACATCATATCCCTGCTTGTCACAGGGAGAACTCTTGAAAGTGCCTCAGCCCAGGTTCTGAGTGTTGCAGGAAACACAGCACTCTCTTATATCAACAGTGCCATAACGGGACGTATCGAGCAGGCTACGGCAAGGGCTCTGGGGCTTGACAGCGTGAGGATTGATGCAAGCCTGGTGTCCACGGAAGAAAATCCTGAGGCCCGGATAACTGTGGGACAACATCTTGCATCTGATTTTGAACTTATTTTTTCCCAGGATCTAAAGGATGCGCGAAATCAGACATGGATGGCGAATTATAATCTCTTGAAGAGTTTCAACATCCAGGGAGTCAAGCGCGATAACAACGAGTTCAATCTGGCTGCGCGACATGAGATTCTGTTTGGGTTGAAATCCGTCCCCCCACAGATAGCGATGGAAATATTGGGGAAAAAGGATCTTGTTTTGGGTGACATCCAGTTGGAGGGAAAGCTTGGATTGCCTGAGGCTGAGATTTACCGGAATTTAAGAATGAGAAAGGGAAAACGAGTCAACTTCGCCAAACTCCAGGAGGCTCTCGACAGGATTCGCAGGCTTTACCGAAGAAAGAATTATTTGGGCTTCACCTTGAGTACAAAGAGGGAAGAGAGGGATGGACGCCTGAACCTGATTGTTCATATCGATTCGGGACCAAAAATATTCCTTGAGTACGAGGGAGCTGCTGAGGATTCGGGTTCATTTCTTAAAAAAGCGGTATTACCAAGTTGCTGTTCAGTCAAGAGAGAGACAGAGTGAGATGGGTGAGAGAATCTTGGTTTTCCAGGTTTCAAGAGGGGCCAGATTTGGAAGACCAAATATCAGGTACGAAGGGAATCTTGCCATCTCCGAAAAAGCGATTACGACACATCTTGAGAAGAGTAAATTGGTGAACGCTGCACGCTGCCTTCTACCAACCCACGGAGGTCGTAAAGAGCATAGAAGATCTCTACATCCGCTTTGGGTATCTCCGTCCGAAAGTTCGGCTTCCTGTGGTTCGTTTTGAACCCAGGGAAAGAAGAGCATATATTGATTTATGGCTAGAGGAAGGTACACAGTTTAAGGTGGAGAACATAAGAATTCAGGGTGTTCACTTCTTTGAAGAAAATCAGATCCTATCCGAATTGGGTATTCATCCCGGAGACATCATATCAACAGAGGGATTCAATCAGGCCGAGCTCAAAATCCAGGAGATGTATGTGCAGAGAGGCTTCAACGATGCCCGGGTTCAATCGGATGTCGAGATTCATCCAGAGAAGGGAATAATTGATCTGGTCATCGAAGTCGAAGAAAATCCACAGGGAATTATCGAGGAAATACGGATCACTGGAAATCTGCTGACTAAGAAGGAGGTCATTCAGCGAGAGATGAAGTTCAAGGTTGGAGATGTGATCAATTTTTTGGAGATCAATGAAACCCGGAAGAAATTGTATGATTTGGGCGTTTTTGAACGGGTCAACATCGACGTCCTGCCCTTGGATCAGGGTAGAGAGGAGGCCACAGAGGGATCGAAGAATCAGGTGAATCGTGTGAGGCACTGCATCATGGTCATAGATGTGAGGGAGCTTAGGCCATACCGTTTGAGATATGGCCTTCAATATGATACAGATTATTCGTTTGGAGTGCTTGCCAACCTTGTTGACCGCAATTTCCTAGGAAATGCCCATCTTCTGGGTGCGAGCATTCGTCTGAACCGTGATGAACGTGATACCAGAGCATTCTTCCGAAGCCCTTACTTTTTCTCAAAAAAGATCAATACAGAGCTTTTCCTGTTTTATAATAAAACCATAAAACCTTCCTTCACTCTCGACCGCACGGGATTTACACTCCAGCAGCAGATAAAAATCACAGAATCCAGTATGATATCTTATAATTATTCTTTTGAGAGAATAAACACGCTTTATGCAGCTCTCGAAGGAATCCAAGACTTTGAAACAACAGACAGAATAGGAACGTTTAGTGTGGCTTTTACGCGTGACACGCGGGATGATATCCTGAATGCAAAACGAGGAATGTTCCTCTCTCAGAGCATAAGATATTCGCCAGGACTCCTGGGCTCAGAAATGCATTTCATCCGCTACTTCGGGCAGTATAGCGCATATAAAAAATTATCAGATTTTCTCACCTATGCCTCTGCACTTCGATTGGGACTTGGAAAAGGTTTTGATGAAGATTTACCACCCAGTGAGAGGTTTTTTGCTGGGGGAGGAACCACCATTCGCGGATTCAAAAAAGACGAACTAGGACCAAAGGATTCTACAACAGAATTGCCGTTGGGTGGCGATGCGGTGTTCATCCTGAACCAGGAACTGAGATTTCCCATCTTTAAGACGTTTGGAGGAGTTGTCTTCTTGGATTTGGGGAATGTCTATCCGAAGATTGCTGATTTTGATCCTTTTGACATACGGAAGACAGCGGGTTTTGGACTCCGCCTCCAAACTCCGTTTGTATTGGTCCGGTTTGATTGGGGCTTCAAGCTCAATCGTAAACCCGGAGAAACCCTGTCTCAAATCTTTTTCAGCATCGGTCAGGCTTTTTAGTTTTCAATGAAATAGAGTTAGAATACAGCTAAGATTTAAATATGATGATTCCTTAATAAACCGATGTCAGAATAAAGACTCTGTAAGAGGAGGAGATAAAAATGTCAGGGATATATTTTCTCTTTCCAACATTGCTGGCTATCCTGTTTTCTTTCCTGGTTGTCAGAGGAGCGGCCGTTGCCTTGATGATGACCGGAATGGAGAAAAAGAAAGCAAGATTTCAGGCTTTGTCTGCGTTTTCAGGAACAGGTTTTACGACCAAAGAAGCTGAGTTTGTTGTGAATCATCCTCAGCGGAGAAAGATTGTCACATGGCTGATCATATTTGGAAATGCTGGAATAGTAACCGTCATCGTTGCGGCCACCTCCTCGATGGCGACAAGCAGGGGATATCAGCTCCCTATCAATATCGTTGTCCTAGCTGTGGGGATATTCCTTATCTACAAGATAGCCACTTACAAGAAATTCACGAGATATTGGGAGAAGTTCATCGAGAACAAGCTCATCAAATCTCCGGTTTTTGAAGAGGCCACGACAGAAGACCTTCTTCATTTTCTCGAGGGTTACGGGCTGGTTAAAAAAATTGTGGGCGTGAAATCAGGTTTGATCGGCAAGACCTTGGTAAAGTCCCATTTGCGTGAGAAGGGAGCCGTTGTTTTAGGCATAGAGAGGGAAAAGTCCTGGATCCCCGTTCCCAAGGCGAGTGAAGTCATCAAGCGAGGCGACAGGCTGGTGGTGTATGGTCCTTTAAACGCTTTAAAAGACATATTGAAACAGTAGGGAGGCAGCTTCTGAGTTTTTTCAATATCGAACATAAGCAAAAAATTCATTTAAAGGATTTCTTAGGAGGATAAGATGCCTCTCCGGCTGATTGAAATCATGCTCCCGAAGGGACACTTGAACGTGGCTCAAGAGTTGATTCAGGAGAATGCTCCTTTGGATTTCTGGAAGGAAGAGATCACAGAAGGGCAAATGCGGTTTAAGGTCCTTGTCCCGACAGAAAAAACAGAGCAAATGATGGATGCCCTGGAGAAAAGATTCTCCAAGATTGATGGATTCCGCATCGTACTTTTTGCGGTTGAAGCTTCTGTTCCAAGGCCAGAGAGAAAAGAAAAGAAACAACTGACATCTGTTGAATTGCAAGCGGCGAAGAAACTAGAAAAAAGAGGAGCTAGGATAGGTCGTGAAGAATTGTATTCGGATGTCGACAAGATGAGCAGGCTTTCTTGGATTTTTATTATTCTAATCATTCTTGCTTCAGTTGTTGCTGCGGTCGGAATATTGCGCAATAATGTCGCATTCATCATTGGGGCGATGGTCATCGCTCCAGTACTCGGGCCCAATGTTGCTCTATCCCTTGGGACGACTCTTGGAGATGGGGAACTATCAAGAAGAGCTCTCAAAACTATCACATTAGGGATCGTCACTGTTTTTGTTTTTTCTGCGATAGTGGGAATGATTTTTAAGGTGAATACACAAATTCCTGAGTTGGTCTCTAGGACTGAAGTCAATTTTGGCGATATTGTACTTGCCCTGGCTGCGGGAAGTGCAGCGGTTTTGTCTTTGTCATCGGGTTTGGTTTCTGCCCTTATTGGGGTGATGGTGGCCGTTGCTCTTCTTCCCCCACTTGTAACCACTGGCATGCTGGTAGGCGCTGGTCATTGGGATTTAGTCACAGGATCTTTGCTTCTGTTTTTTGTGAATTTTATTTGTGTGAATCTCTCAGGAGTCATCACTTTTATAGCCCAAGGTATCCGACCATTAACCTGGTGGGAGGCCCACCGTGCCAAAAAAGCCACGCGAAACGCGATAATATTGTGGACTGGCCTTCTTTTTCTGCTGGTCCTCCTCATCTATTTATCCCAAAAAAGTTAGATTTTTTACATATGGAATCGGAAAAATTCGAGGTTTATTTTTTTATTTGAAAGGAGGAGTCTATGAAAGACCAATTGATGCCTGTTTTGGAGAAGTATTGGGAAGATTTTTGGATTCTTTTGCCAAAAATTGTTTTGGCTATTGGTGTTTTGATCATCGCTGCCATTATCGCCAAAAGGGTAAAAAAAATGGTGCAGAAGAGAACGAGCAAGAGGTTGGAGGATCCACTTTTAGCAAGATTTATTGCCAAAGTGTTCCAATGGGCCATTTTCGTTTTAGGCTTCGCCATTGCTATGCATTTGGTTGAACTCGGTGGGATTGCCCGGGGTCTGCTTGCCAGTGCTGGGATAACTGGAATTGTCCTTGGATTTGCATTCCGTGATATCGGAGAGAATTTTCTTGCTGGAGTTTTTTTGGCTTTCAGTCGGCCTTTCAATGTGGGTGATACTGTCCAATCTGATTCCATCCAGGGGGTAGTCAAAACACTGGATTTGAGGAACACGCATATCCGCTCTTTTGATGGAAAAGATATTTACATTCCCAATGCCATGATACTGAAAAATCCTCTTCTCAACTACACAAGGGATGGGTTGTTGAGATTCGATTTTGTCGTGGGGCTTGACCAGGGTGATGATGCCAACCAGGCGAGAGCTTTAATTCTCAAAGCTATAGATGACGAGGATGGAGTGTTGAAAGAGCCTGCTCCTTTCGTTACAATCGAGGAACTTGCCAAAAGTACCGTCAACCTGAGAGTCTATTACTGGGTGAACCTGTTTGAATACAAAGGATCAGCCTTAGAGTTGAAAACAAATATCATAAATCAAACGAAAGAGATTTTGATGGACAAAGGATTTTCTTTGCCGGCAGACATTCAAGAGCTAAAAATTTATAAAGAGGAAAATCCCATTCCGGTAAAAGTCCAGTCCGACTTGCATTCTAAACAAAATTGAATTTTTTGTTAGGTTTTGATAGTTTATCGCAAGGAGGGATAAATGGTATCTTTGAAAAAACTCGTTTGGAAAAGGGAGAAAAAGATCGGGCTGCCACCTGGAACGCCGGTCTTTGTAGGGGAAAAAAAGACTGAAGAGACAAAAATCACCATTCTTGACTATGACGAGACTCAGTTTCAACAGAGAGATGTAAAGGAAGTCGAAGAATGTTTTCCTTTTAAAGAAACTCCTACGGTGACATGGATCAATGTCGATGGCCTGCATGATGTAGAAGTTATTGAAAAGATAGGAAAGAACTTTGATATGCATCCTCTCATTTTAGAGACTAACGGAACACAAGTGGAGCAGGTCAGCCTGATCCTTGGAAAGAAATATGTCATTTCTTTCCAGGAGAGAGAAGGGGATATTTTCAATCCAATAAGAGAGAGGATCAGAAACGGTAAAGGCCGGATAAGAAAGATGGGGTCTGATTATCTGGCGTATGCCTTACTGGACGCTGTGGTGGACCATTATTTCATCATCCTTGAGAAAGACGGTGAGAAAATAGAGGTATTGGAAGATAAGGTTGTGACAGATCCAAGACCTGATACGCTTCATGAAATTCATAAGTTGAAAAGAGATATGATTTTTTTAAGACGTTCGGTTTGGCCGCTGAGAGAACTGATAAGTGGCTTAGAAAGATTGGAATCATCACTCATTCATAAATCGACTCATATTTACCTTCGTTCGAGATGTCTACGATCATACGATTCAAGTGATTGATACCCTGGAAACGTATCGGGATATGCTCTCTGGCATGCATGACACTTATCTCTCGAGTATCAGTAACCGAATGAACGAAGTGATGAAGGTGCTGACAATCATTGCCACGATCTTCATCCCACTGACTTTTATCGCTGGTATCTATGGGATGAACTTCGAGTTCATGCCAGAACTCAAGTGGCGCTGGGCATACTTTTCAGTCTGGGGAGTTATTTTTATTATTGCGATTTTTATGTTGATATTTTTCAGGAGAAAAAAGTGGTTATAAAGGAGAAAAAATCATGAAACCTAAAACAATAATTATTTTAGTTTTAATTGTGTTGGCCCATGATGTCTCGGATCATCTTTATGGTTGGTTTATTGGTAGTTGGATTTGCGCTGGGTTTTCTCGTTGCCAAGATGACACAGAAATAACGAGCATATCATTGAGAAAGATATTTTAATATATCAGCACAAAGATTCTTTTGTAATGATTCCTCTATTTAGAAAAAATATGGGGAGTATTTAGAAAAGAATTCATTCTGTTGACTATGACAAAATTTTCAAGTATATTGAAAACAACCAACAATTTGATAGACAGCTAATTCTTCGATTCAATTCTTTCTAAGCACGGCATCATAAGATCAAGGACATCATAATTTCAGGGAAGAAAAACGCGCAATTAAAAATTTAGGAGGTTAAATCATGGCTTTTGAACTACTTTCAAAGCTGGTCAACGGAATCCAGGGAGGAGTGAAAGGCGCCATGGAGGGAACAGCTGATGTGGGGAGCGCTGTCATTAACGTGCTGTAGGATCTCACCGTAACCACTGTTAAGGGAACGAGTGAATTTGTAGCCGCAGGAATAAGGGTGCCCGCATCAGTAGTTAAAGGAGCTATCGGGGGTGTCGCTGATTTAGGCGTTGCTGTCGTTAAAGCCGTTAAAGGGATCGTAAATGGAGCCATCCAAGGTGCCATGGAATCTGGGATCGAGCAGAAAGAGGCTGTCAAAGGAGCTGTAGCTCAGTCCGTTCATAGTGCAAAAGAACTAGGATTAGACGTAGCAGATGTGGCTGTTGAAGCTGTGAAAGGAGCCGTATCGGGAGTGATGCAGGTCGGCGGTGACACGGTATCGGCTACAAAAAATGCTGTGTTATCAGCTTTTGATGCGGCTAAAGAAATTGGAGACGAAGCAGCTGACTCAGTAAAGAATGCTCTCCAGGAGAGTGTGGAAGGCGCAAAAGAAGTTTTTGATGAAATAAAAAAGTAGGAAAATCTCCTTATTCGACCACGGCCCTGCTTTTAACACAGCAGGGCCTTTTTCTTATATAATGGATTCTTGTCAAAGCTTCTCGAAAATATGACGCTTAAGAGTGATGCTCCGCGGAAAAGAATGAATAGATAGGAACAACCCGATGGAAACTCAAACCAAAAGACTGGAGATTCTGGCAGATAAGTTCCTGAAGCAGCTAGAGAGTGTGAAGAAATTTTTCCAGCTCCTGGCCGATGAAATGTTTTACACGGCCCAGTATCTCCTCAAGCGGAAGGGGACGTATCCAGGAGAGATAGGAAAACAGTTCTACTTCATGGCCTATAAATCGTTTCCCATAGTTTGCCTGATCACCTTTCTTGTGGGTGTGACGATATCCCTCACGTCTGCTGCCCAGCTCAAACTCTTCGGCGCAGATATTTATCTATCTTGGTTCGTTGGGATAGCAATGATCCGGGAACTGGTTCCACTCATGACCGGTGTGATCCTGGCTGGAAAGATAGGTGCCTCTGTGACAGCAGAGATATCCACGATGAAGGTTCTCGAAGAAATAGATGCATTGAAGACCATGGGCATCATCCCTGAGAAGTTCTTGATGGTTCCTCGCCTGATTGCGATTACTCTTGCTATTCCCTTGCTCGTAGCAGTGGCCGATTTTGTGGGCATTTTCGGGGGGATCCTGGTTGCGGAGTTTTTCTTAGGAATCCCCCCTGAAAGTTTTATCAGGGAGATGCTCAATATAGTCATTCTCCAAGATTTCTTCATAGGCCTGGCGAAAACTATGGTTTTCGGCTGGGCCATCATCATCAGCAGCGGCTTTAAAGGATTTTCTGTGCAGAGAGGCGCTGAAGAGGTCGGCAAGGTGACCACAGAGTCTGTGGTGCTATCCATTTCCTTGATCATTCTGCTTGACTGTCTCTTTGCCTTTATTCTTTATTGATACATGGAAATTATAAGAGTGTGTGATCTTTCTGTGGGGTACGAAAAGTCCACTGTTCTCGAAGAGTTAAATTTTACGATCCTAAAAGGAGAGGTCACCATCATACTCGGCAAAAGCGGATGTGGAAAATCCACTCTCCTGAAAACGCTGATCGGATTGATACCTCCCACAAGGGGAGAAATCTTTTTTTCAGGAGAAAAAATCGACTTTCATTCTGAGGTGAGTTTGCAGTCTCTCTACAACCGGATCGGCGTCCTTTATCAAAATGGGGCGTTGCTCAACTCTCTGAGTGTCTATGAGAATGTGGCGCTCCCCATCAGGATGAAGCACCAAGCATTTAAAAGAGAGAATGAGGAACAGATGGTCTATCAGAGGCTTTCTCAAGTCGGTTTGCGAGAAAGTGCAGGAAAATATCCCTCAGAGCTCTCAGGAGGGATGAGAAAGAGAGCCGCGTTAGCCCGGGCCATGGTCCTCGACCCAGAGATCATTTTCTGTGACGAGCCTTCAGCCGGACTCGATCCGATAACTTCATCCGGTTTGGACGACCTCTTGATGAACCTGAAGAAAACGCTGGGGATGACAGTTGTAGTGGTAACACATGAGCTTCGTTCCATAGAAAAAATCGCAGATAGAGTGATTGTCCTTCATGAGGGAAGAATGCATTTTTCGGGAGAATATGATGAGCTTTTTTCATTGAAAGATACTTTTATAGATACTTTTTTTCTGAGAAAAGGAAAGGACGATGACTAAAGAACAAAAAGCAAGGTTAGGCATTTTTTTAATCGTATCTCTTGTCGTGTTTTTCGTGATTATTGGCTTTTTCCTCGTTCCTAAGTTGAGAGAGGCGGGAAACATCTACTTTATCAATTTCAGAGGGACTTCAGTCAATGGCTTATTCGAGGGCTCCCCTGTGAAGTATCAAGGAGTAGAGGTGGGGCGTGTGAGTCGTATTCTTGTCAATCCAAGAGACATTAATTCCATCCTTGTGTATACAAAGGTTACAAAGGGATTCTTTGTCAAAAAGGATATGACGGCAACCTTGATGTATATGGGAGTCACGGGGCAAAAGTTCCTCGAGTTGTCAGGCGGAAGCAACGAATCTGAAAACCTGGAATCAAGCGGGGAAATCATGACCCGCAGGGGACTGGGGGAGAAAGCAGAGGACATCGTCTCGAATATCGATCAAGCTGTTCAAGGGATCAGCAATCTCCTGGATGTCGAAAATCAGAAGAGGATTTCTCTCTTCCTGGAGAATGCTGAGAAGAGCTCTGAAATATTATCCGATGTGCTCGAGACAAGAAAAGAGAGCCTTGAGGAGTCGGTGACAAACATCCAGAAAGCCTCCCGTTCCTTCTCGGATGTGACCGAGAATTTGCGGAAAGTGACAGAAGATCTGGGAAAGATAACTGAAAAGATCGAGGACAGATCTGGGGAGGCCTTTGATAATATCAACAAGAGATTCTCTGATGAAGAGATGGGGAAAGTCCTGAATAATCTTCAGGCCTTTATCGAGACAGCCTCAACTAGCGTGAACAAGATTGAAACTGTATTTATCTACCAGCAGGAAGAATTGAAAAACACCTTTGAAAGTTTGAGCCAGGCCATAGATAATCTCTCTCAATTCTCGAGAGAACTCACAGAAGATCCAACTCTTTTTATACGAACGAGAAAGGATAAAAAGAAATGAGAAAATATTTTATTTATATATTACTCCTACTTATCCTCAGCAGTTGCATGTCCTCGCCTGCCAGAAGATATTATCAACTCTATTTAGGAGAAGAGGAGGGGACCGGAGAAAAGACGATAGATAAGACTGTTCTTGTCGAGCGGATAGAGGTCGATGATCTCTATGATGATTTCAGAGTCGTGTACAGAGTCTCGCCTTACCAGTTGAATTATTATTCCTACGAGTTCTGGGCAGATAAACCGGCAAAACTCATAAGGGATTCCATCACTCACTATCTTTTGAGGAAGAATGTCTTCCAGAAAGTTATCCAGGAGATCTCGAGGGGAGAGCCAGATATCCTGTGGAAATCGAAGATTCATTTTGTTGAAGAGATCGATTCACCAGAAGTCTGGTATGCCCGCCTATCCATGGAGATCGAGCTCGTTGATTTCAAATCAAAGGAGAGGCTATATTATTGCCAGTTCGATAGAAGTGAAAGGCTGGGCACGAAAAGCGTGGCCATGGTTCCAGTCATGCTTTCAAAAATATTAGAAGAGGAGTTAAATAAGGTCGTCAGCGAGCTATTCCAGGAATTAGAATAAATCACCCAAAAGAAGAATCATGATTTTCTTTCCCATTGCCCGTCTTCTTTTTGGATCCACCAACCAGTGCGGCTGTTTTCGATCCACCGCTTAGCGAAAATTTTCTGTATCCGGGGAATCTGGCCCGAGTCGATGTCCAGAGCCTTTGCGACTTCAGAATAGAGGTTCTCGCGTTCACCATTCACATCCTTAGTCAAACGTCTCAGATCTGCCTTCTCTTTCAAAGTGAGATTGTCCTCATTCCTGACATAGATAAATCCGTCGTTGCCTTCGCCGATATTTCCTTTTTCAAAAAAAGGCAGGAGAAGAGGTTCTTTGTCTTTGAGAGATTGCTTCAGAGCGCGGATTTTAGGGGAGGAGACTCTTTCTTCTTCCTGAGCATAGGCAGCAGGGACGAGCGAGAAGGAAGAGTGTATGATTTCCTTATCTTTTTTTTCTTTGCCTTCCTCGTCTGCTTTTCTGACTTCATCCACAATCTCCTCAGCCGTTTTTTGGACAGCCGCTTCGGGAAAATAAATGTTTATGGTCACACAGGCGATAGCCACGATAGACAAGGCCAGAAAAGTTAAAAGGAGTATTTTCGATTTTTTCATCTTTTTCCCTTTCTCATAAATGACTCACATCCGTCTATGATTATACCAGAATCCTCAAAATCGGTCACTGTGATTGTTGCGAGCGGCCTATCCGTTTGAGTCTGCTCAGCATGTCTTTGAATCTTATCTGATTCCTGGGCTGCTTGTTGACCACATTGATGGCGAACAAGCCTGATCCTTTGACGAGATATTCGGTTCCCTTCCTTTGGATTGTGCCTCGGAGTGTGAACATGTCATTTTTTAACGAACAATACATTCCGATTTTATCATATCGGAATTCCTTGATGAGCCGGGTCCATCCGCTGTTCGGCGATAGAGGGGTTTTTTCACCGGTTCCGATAATGGCTAAGTCATTTGTCGCTTTGAGACTGAATCTTTGAGCGATCCCTTTCCTCTTCTCTGATTCCACCTGGAAAACAAAGCTCTCTGGCTGCCCATAAGAAAAGGCTAAATCTTGGATTTCACCGTTTATTATTCCTGTCACGCGGCCAAACGGGATCGAGTCTGTTATTTTTTCTAGATCTAGACCTGTGAGGCGCACATCACAGGAAAGCGTCCTGGCCTGGGAGAAAGGACGCTCGATTTGAATGTTATTGGCCGTGATATTCCCTCCATAAGCTTCGACCTCACACTGGCCCTCGGTTGATACGTGATCCGGTAGGATCTCGATGTGCGGAAGGTTTACGGAAAATTTTCCTTTCAACTGGAATTGCTGCGATCGAATGGGAAGCTGCGACAGATCCGCCTCCTTCCAGAAAAAGGAGGTTTGACCTTTAAGATTCGCTAAATCGGAACCAAACTCAAGAAAGACTCTCCCGAAAGTAACTTTTCCACCGAATATCTCCAGCTCAAAAGGTTCTGTCAGGTAACGGTTTCTCTGGGTCGAAAGGTCGAGTTTTAGTGAAGCCAAATCCAGTATGGATGTATGGATATCGGTCAGTGCCAGGAATCCTTTTTCTGAAGGGTCGTCTTTGTATTCTACACCGTTAAGGTTTTCCTCATAATTCAAGGGGATATATGCATCAATGCCTTTGATTGAGAATTCTTTGTTGTCGACAGCCAGTGAGGCATCCTGTACTCTCAGATGTCCTTTGATCGAGTAGGCGTTTTTATCTCCTTTGAGTGCTATTCGAGCATCTGCATCCCCAGAGGAAAGATTAAGGCCCGAAGCCGTGACTATTAAGTCAACCCGAGAAGGTGGTCCTGCATTGATCATCCCTGTGCCTGTAAACTTTCCAAAATTGGGGATGAATGCGTCCATAGAAATATCTGTGATTCTTCTCTCGGAAACCTGAACTTGTCCGCTCATATTCCCTCGAATGGGCATCTCGTTCCAGTTGATATAGTAATCCATCGCCAGTGACTCACCCTGAGAGAGATCAAAGGAGGCAGACAGCGGTATGTTTTCAAAGGATCTTCGGAAAGTTCCTTTCAGGACCAGTTTTGGCTCGAGAGATTCTCCAGCGAATGAGAAAGAGGGATCATGAAACTGGACTCCGGAGGTCTCCAATCGAGTCGTAACATCCCAGACTTCGTCTTCATTTTGAAATGAATTGTGGGCTTCGATTTGAAGGCTTAATACCCCATCCGGTTCCCAATACTTCACGTTGGAAGGAATATAGGGAGAAAAGAACTCCAGAAGTGATTGGAAGCCGATATCCGAACATTTCGCAGAAATGGATTTTGAATCTTCAGGATCGAGACCAACTTGGGCTGTCATCTGGAAGGAAGGAAAAGGTGGAAGCAGGATGTTCGCCTGCGAGAGTTTCATTTTTCTTTTTTGAAGGTCAAGAATCCCGCTTCCGGAAAAGGAAACCTCCATAATCTCGATCTTTCTTTTCTGGAGGTGATAGGCAAGAGCTTGAAAATGGCCTTCGGCGTGAGATATGTTTAGCTCGGATGAATTTCTTCTTACTTCAACGGGAATCTCTAGAGTGAATCCCTTTAAATCGAGATTTTTTTGTGAATAAGATCCTTTGGAGATACTGAATTTGCCTGAAATATTTAGATTTTCAGGAAAATCATGGATTCTGAGGCTTCCGGAAAAAACGTTATCGAGAGAGAAACGTGAATTTCTGAATCTGACACGGGTCGGATTTATCACAACCTTGCCGCTGACTTGTGCCTTCTGTGCTCTCTGCTTTGTAGAAAGCAAACCTTCCCCTTCGAAAAAAGCGCTCCCCTCCATTTCCAGCCCCTCGATCTCATAAGGAATATGATCTTTAACAAGAAAAAGAATACGGCTCAGATCATCAATCTGGATTCTGTGATGAAAATGCAGAGTTAAATCATCCTTAATAGTGACAGTCAGTGGGCCTGACAG
>SMTZ1_10008845_pt1 | contig 17692 bp, 13 predicted proteins | sample DeeMarSWOR136_30_FD_25667 | JGI IMG/M metagenome (IMG submission 25667)
CGAAGGGCGGTGGAGTAGCCGAACATTTTGGAAAGAGGAACACTGGCTGTGAGCACCTGGACAGGCCCTTTCGCGGTGATCTGCCCTATTTTGCCCTGTCGAATGTTGAGGTCACCGATGACTTCTCCCATGAATTCTTCGGGAATCAGAACCTCCGTTTTCATGATGGGCTCAAGAAGGATAGGATCGGCCTGAGAGCAAGCGCTTTCGAAGGCCATGGACGCCGCAACCCGGAAGGCCATGGCATTGGAATACATCTCATGGATTTGCACGTCCAAGAGAGCGGCTTCCACGTCGATAACCGGATATCCCATGAGGACACCGCCGGCTGCCGCCTCTTCGACGCCTTCCCGAATGGCACTGAGGTATTCCTCCGTGAGATTTGGATTCTCACATCGGTCATAAAACCGGTTGCCGTTGCCTCGCGGTAGGGGGATGACTTCAATCGTCACAGCAGCGAAGTGCTGCTGTCCGGCCAATTCTCGTTGGAAAATTTCCTGGTGCTGGGCTTTTTTCGAAACGGTCTCCCTGTACACCACCTGCGGCTTGCCCTGGTTGGTGTCGACAAAGAATTCTCTTTTGATGCGGCCCACGAGAATGTCCAAATGAAGTTCCCCCATACCCGAAATCACCGTTTGCCCGGTTTCTTCATCGACTTTAAACTTGAAGGTCGGGTCTTCGTCGGTGAGCTTTTCGAGGGCTTCAAAGAGCCTTTCCTGGTCTGGAACCTTTTTGGGCTCTACGGCCATGGATATGACCGGCGCATTGAATTGCATGGGCTCCAACAATATGGGATGATCTTCGTTGCAAAGGGTGTCCCCGGTGCTGGTCAGCTTCAAACCCATGACCGCCAGAATATCTCCGGCAGATGCGCGATCAACCCTTTCTCTTTTGTTGGAGTGCATCTTCAGAAGTCGGGCAAGCTTTTCTTTCACTTTTTTCCCGGGGTTGTACATGGCATCGCCCACTTTCGCCGATCCGGAATAGACCCGAATATAGGTCATTTTCCGGCCTTGATCCATCTGGACTTTGAAGGCCAGAGCTGAAAAGGGGCCCTTCTCGTTGGCTGGCCGTGACTCCTCCTTGCCCGAAGAAGGGATATGACCGAGGATGGGCGGGACGTCGATCGGTGAGGGAAGGCAGTTGACGATGGTATCCAGGAGAGGTTGAATGCCTTTGTTGCGCAAGGCTGCGCCGCAAAGCACAGGGACCAATTTCAGCTTCACCGTTGCGGTACGAATTGCCCTCTTGAGTTCCTGGGGATCAATCTCCTCTTCGGAGAGGTATTTTTCCATGATAGCGTCATCTTTGTCGGCGAGGGTTTCCAGAAGCATCTCCCTGTATTTCAAGGCTTGAGCGACCAACTCGGAAGGGATGGATACTTCCTGAAAGGCAGCCCCTAGAGTTTCCTCTTCCCACACAACGGCCTTCATCTTCACGAGGTCAATGACCCCGGAAAAGCCCTCTTCAGCGCCCCATGGCAACTGGAGGATCAGAGGCGTGGCACCGAGACGTTCCTTGATCATCTCAACGGCTCGGAAGAAATCCGCCCCGATGCGGTCCATTTTATTGACAAAGGCAATTTTCGGGACTTTGTACCTGTCCGCCTGGTGCCATACCGTCTCTGATTGGGGTTCCACCCCACCCACAGCGCAGAACACACCGATGGCACCATCCAGTACCCTTAAGGATCTTTCCACTTCGATGGTAAAATCGACATGCCCTGGAGTGTCTATGATGTTGATGTTGTGATCTCGCCAGATACAAGAGGTCACGGCAGAGGTGATGGTGATACCCCTCTCCTTTTCCTCCAGCATCCAGTCCATGGTTGCTTCGCCGTTGTGCACCTCCCCCATCCTGTGGACCTTGCCTGTGTAATAGAGGATCCGTTCGGTGATGGTTGTCTTTCCCGCATCAATATGGGCTATGATGCCGATGTTGCGCGTTTTTAAAAGTTTTTGGGATGGCTTCGTCATAGCGGTGTTCCGGGTACGTCAAGCGACCTATAACGGATTTGGCAGTCCAGCACTTTCCGAAAAGATCCACTGCCCTTGATCAGCGTAAGCGAACGCTTCGCCAGCGTCACACGAGCCGTCAATCTAAGGTATCTTATCGGGCCTGTCAAGGACATTAGCGGAGACCATCTGGGCCCAGTGTTGACTTATTCACGGCGCAATAATAGACTGGTTTCCATCCAGAAATGGCGCTTTTCCGCATTTCTGAATTGGAAAACTTGAGCTAATGTTCATCCTTGCAGACTTTGATTTCTGGATGGGCACTAAGCCAACTTGGAAGATCGCTTCGCCTTGAGCCTTATGCGAGGTCTTGGCTTTGTGCAACGATTCAGCGTTGATTCGCCGCGCCAAGACTTCTGAACAATACCAAGTCATTATTGGGTAAAGCATCTTGCCTATGTCGCGGAAAAAGTTTGTCCTTTCTACAGCGGCGTCGTTTTTCGTACTGGTGATCCTGGCGGCTCTGGGCTTGGGGCTGTTTCTCATAACCCCGTTGCAAAAAACCGGGAAAGAAGAAACGTTTGTTGTTCGGGAAGGATTGCCTCTTACGGAGATTACAACAGAGCTTCAAAACAGAGACTTCATTAAAAACAAAACCCTTTTCATGTTGTGGGCTAGACTCATGGGATACAGCCGTCAGATCAAAGCGGGCGAGTACGCGCTCAGTCCCGCCATGTCTCCTGCTGAAATCCTGGAGAAGCTTCGAAAAGGGATCATCATGACCCATCCTGTCACCATCCCAGAGGGATTGAATGTCGCTCAGATTGCTGTGCTCCTCAAAGAAAAAGGCCTCGTGGAGGAAGAAGGGTTTTTGGCACTCACTAAGGATCCTGCAACACTGAAGCGACTCGGTGTAACCGGCCCGAGCTTGGAAGGCTACCTGTACCCGGATACGTATCATTTCGGCCGGGGTGTATCCTCTGCGGCGATCATTGAGACCATGGTCAAACGTTTTTGGGAAGTTGTAGGCCCTTACACAAAGAGCGTTGAAAGAAGAGGGATGGAGATGAAGGATGTCGTCATTCTCGCGTCCATCGTGGAAAAGGAGACAGGCCTGGCAGAGGAGAGGCCAACCATTGCCTCGGTTTTCTTGAATCGGCTGAAACGGGGGATGCGCCTGGCCAGTGATCCCACGGTCATCTATGGCCTGAAAGACTTTGATGGAAACCTCAGAAAGGGGGATCTCTCCAAAAAAACCCCTTATAACACCTACGTGATTCGAGGGCTCCCTCCCGGGCCGATAGCCAATCCGGGCTTGGAGTCCATAAAAGCGGTCATCTTCCCGGACCAGACCGAGTATCTCTATTTTGTCTCAAAAAACGACGGATCCCATCACTTTTCCAAAACCCTTTCAGAGCACAATCGTGCTGTAGAAACTTACCAAAAGAAAAAAAGAAAAAGACCCCAAAAAACCTCTTGACAGGTCTAACTGTATACCGTATACAGATTTCAGATGTAGTTATATTATAGCTACTTCGTAGCGACCGCCTTCTGAGACCTTCTCCCCCTGCGCTAGCAGCTGAAGGAAACCCTTTCTGTTAACCCTTTCCTTGAGTGGAGGAGTCCCATGGATCTTTTCAAAAGCCTCACCGTATTGTCTCTCGAACAAGCGACTGTCTTACCTTACTTGACATTTCGGTTGGCCCAAGACGGCATGCAAGTCTACAGGCTGGAGCATCCTGTCTATGGGGATCCCAACCGACTCATCGGCGACAATGTTCTCGGAGAAGAGAGAATGAACGCTTACTACCTCTGCATCAATGCGGGGAAAAAGGCGTTAACCCTGGATCTTGCAGCACCCGAAGGGCAAGAGATCTTTCAAGGTCTGATCAAGAAGATGGATGTGGATATCTTCGCCACCAACCAGCTTCCCAGAAACTACAAAAAGCTGGGCATCGACTACGAGATTCTCAAGGGGCTGAAGCCCGATATTATCTGGGTTGGTTTAACAGGGTTTGGGCCCGACAGCAATGAGGCAGCCTATGATCCTATTCTTCAGGCAAGATCGGGATTGATGGAGCTGACCGGTGAAGCCGACGGCGATCCCCAAGTCCTAGGGATTCCCCTTCCCGATATGGGCACGAGTATGCACGCTTACGGCGCTATCATGAAAGCGCTTTTCAAAAGACAGGCGACAGGAGAAGGTTCTTGCATCAACCTTTCCATGTTTGAGTCCTCCGTTTCGTGGCTGACTGTGCCCATCACCATTTCCTCACTCATGAACAGGAAGATTACGCGCCGGGGAAATACCCACGAGTTCTTCTGTCCCGTGTCTGTCTACAAAAGCAGTGATGGTTTCGTCTACCTAGCGGTGGGGAATGACCGGCAGTGGAAATCGATGGTTTCCCAAAAGATGTTCAGCGCTCTGGATAAAACAGCGTATGAAAAAAATGCGGGTCGAATCGCTGACGTGGAGAACCTGAACCGGGCGATTAACGAGATCACGGAGAAGCACACCACGGAAGAACTGATTGAGTTTTTTAATTCCATCACCGTTCCCATCAGCAAAATCAAGACCATCCCTGAGGTGATTGCGGACCCGCTCGTGGAGCGGCGGCTGTTGTATGCGGAAGATCCCAAGACGGGAAAGAAACTCACATTGGCTCCACCGCCGGTCATGACCCGTTTTGCTGAGAGCGTCGGCCGCAAGCTCTCTTTCCCGCCGAGATTCGGGGAACATAATAGGGAGATCTATGGCCAAGTGCTCGGGTACGCCGATGAAGACCTGGAACGCTTCAAAGAGCAGAAAGTGATGTAAAGGTCGGGGAGCTGCCAAGAAAGCACATGAGTAGGGCCGTTGAAATAAACGACTTGCGTCTGACCCCCACCGGGTCCCTCCCTGTGAGAAAATCGCTGGGCCAGTACGTCTTTGAAAATCTCAAGCATGCGATCATCCGGGGAGATCTTCTCCCCGGTGATCGGCTTGTGGAGAGCCGCATCGCGGACAGGCTGAACATCAGCCGAACCCCGGTTCGGGAAGCGATCCACAAGTTGGAAAGAGAGGGCCTGCTCCGAAAACTTCCCAGGGGCGGTTTCACGGTGATGAACTTGAGCCGGGAAGACATCGAGGAGACCTTCGGCATCCGAAGCGTTTTGGAAAGCTATGCTGCGAGACTTGCAGCTCTCAACCACCAAGAAGAGGACTTGGAACCTCTCGAAGAAATGATCCATGAATTCCAGATTGCCCTGGATAGAGGCCAGATGGATAAACTTCCCGGGATCAACACGGCGTTTCACAATCTGTTCTATGCCCTGAGTCAAAGTCCAAAACTGATCAAAATGATCAATGATCTTAGGGATCAGATCTACCGTTTCAGGAAGATCATACTGAGTATCGATAACATGGCTAAAACCAGCAATGAGGATCACCGCAAGATGGTGGAGGCAATCAGAAGAAGAGATGTCAGTGGGGTGGAGAGACTTGTGAGAGAACACATTCTCAGAGGACAGAAGGTGGTGTTGCATGCACTGGAGCAGAGGCCAGGTGACTTCTAGCGAGTTTCCATCCAGAAATGGCCCTTTTCCGCAATCTCAGCGTCAATCCGCCAGAGGCGGACAAGGCTGCGGGATTCCTTGTTCCCGCCCTCCAGGCGGGACGCGCAATCCCTTGATTTCCTTGATCTTGCGAAAAATTGCTCATTTCTGAATTGGAAACTTGAGTTAGTGCCGTGTCAAATAGAAAACTTGTCATCTCGACCCCAGGGAGAGATCTTTTAACGTATCGGTATTATAAGATTTCTCGCTTCACTCGAAATGACAGCATTGTAAAGGAATTTGTTTGACACGACACGAGGGATGCCAAGCTCTTCAGCTATCAAGACAGTTAGATGGAGCGCGCGATGACGGAGAGAAAAATACGGGTTCTTTTGGCAAAGCCGGGACTGGACGGCCATGATCGGGGTGCCAAGGTGGTTGCCCACGCCTTAAAAGAGGCGGGCATGGAGGTGGTTTACACCGGCCTTCACCAGACTGTGCTGAGCATTGTCAAACAGGCTATGCAGGAAGATGCGGATGTGATCGGCCTGTCTATTATGTCGGGTGCCCACATTCCTATTTGTAGAAAGCTGATGGATCTCGTGAAAAAAGAGAATATGGATAATCTCTTGGTTGTTGTTGGTGGTGTCATTCCTTCCAAGGACGTTTCAGTTCTAAACAACATGGGAATCAAGGGCATTTTCCCGGGCGGGACGCGCTTCGAGGAAATAACGCAGTTCATCCGAGAGAACGTGAGACACTGAGGATTGACGACTGACGATTGGCGATTGAAGAATTGGAGAATTGAGGGACTCAGGAATTGAAGATCGATGATTGACGATTGAGAATTTAGGGATTTAGGAATTTAGGAATTGAAGATTGATGATTGAACAACGAAGGTTTTACATTGACGAACATGAAGAGTTTTTAGAGTTGGGATGGAGTGCCGGGATAACGGAATGTTGGGTTTATGATAGCGCTCGAAATGCGGGAAGCAGTCCTTTTTAAAAGTATTCCAATACTCCATTACTCCACTGCTCCAACTCTTCACTGACGAATGACGAGGTCGTTATGGGAGTTGCCACCTATGTCAAAGATGAGAAAGATGCCATCAAGGAGGTGATCCTCCAGTCGGGCATCAAAGTAAAACCTTTTTACACCCCTGAGGACCTGGAGAGGGTGGGGTTTGACTACCAGAAAGATCTTGGGGCCCCTGGCGAGTTTCCTTTTACGCGCAGCATCCATCCTCTGGGGTACCGCAGCCGAAATTGGACGACTCGACAATACACAGGATTCGGCACACCGGAGGAGACGAACGAACGCTTCAAGTTGATGATTTCCCACGGTCAGACAGGTCTCAATGTGGCTTTCGATCTGCCGACGCAGATGGGTTACGATTCAGATGACCCCATGGCCGAGGGTGAGGTGGGCCGCGTGGGGATGGCCGTAGATTCCCTTAACGACTTCGAGCTGGCCTTTAAAGACATTGCCCTCAACAGAATCGGTTCCGGTCTCACCATAAACGCCGTGGCTTCTGTGATGCTGGCCATGTATCAATCGGTGGCGGAGAAATTCGGCTACAAAAAGGAAGAAATTTCCGCAACGCCCCAGAACGATATCCTCAAGGAGATGGTGGGCCGTGGGGCTTGGATCTATCCCGTAGAACCGGCTGTGAGGTTGGTGGGTGATACCATCGAGTATGCCATGAAAACGTTGCCGAGATGCAACCCCGTTTCTGTGTGCGGCTATCACATTCGGGAATCCGGATGCACGCCGGCTCAGGAAATTTCCTACGCTTTCATGATTGCCTTTGCCTACATCGACAATGTGGTGGCCCGAGGTTACAAGGCTGAGGAGTTCGTCAGAGGATTCACCTTCAACCTGAATGTGTACGGCAACCTTTGGGAAACAGTGGCCAAGTTTCGGGCCGCCAGGAAATTGTGGGCCAAGCTTCTTCAGGAAAGATACGGCGTCCAGAACAAGAAGGCCCTTTTCCTGAGGGGCATCTTCGGCGGTGGCGGGTCGGGGATGACCAAGCAGCAGCCGGAAAACAATATTGTCCGGGGCGCCTACTACGCGTTAGCAGCGGCCCTGTCGGGAGCGCAAACCACGGCGCTGTGCTCCTTTGATGAAGCCTACACGATTCCCACGGAAAGAGCGGCGCTCTTATCACTGAGGACCTTTCAGATTCTCATGGATGAAATCGGTCTACGGGATACGGTCGATCCTCTGGCCGGTTCCTATTTCATCGAGACCCTGACCAAAGAGATGGAAGAGAAGATCCTGGAAGAAATGGAAAAGGTTGAGAAGATGGGCGGCATGGTAGAAGCGGTCTCCTCCGGATACGTTCAGAGAGAGGTGGCCAGACAGGCTTACGAATACGAGAAGAAAATCCAACAGGATCAGGTCACCAAAGTCGGGGTCAACAAATACACGGAAGGCGTGGACATGGAGGTGGAGCTCCACGAATACAATGACGCATGGGCCCAACGCCAAATTGAACGGCTCAAGGAATTGAAAAAGACCAGGGACAACAAAGCCGTCAAAGAATCTCTCAAGGCTCTCGAGAAGTCGGCGCGGGAGCAGGAAAACGTGATGCCTTACCTGGTGGATTGCTGTAAGGGGTACGCAACAGTCGGCGAGATGGCCAACGTGTTTCGTGATGTCTTCGGCGAGCATGTGGAGCCGAGCATCTTCTAGCCATTGTTTGTCGTCTGTGTAGAGTTGTCGGTTATTCAAAGTGTTCCTTTGGTGCGCATGGCTTTGCATTTCGACTTGCAACCCACAACAAACGACCCACTGCGTAAAGAAAGGAGGTGAGAGGAAGGGTTTTCCTTAGGGAGGGTCACAACTGGGATAAAATCGCGCAGCTATTTTATGACTTGTCAAGCATTCAAGGAGGTTAAGACATGAGAAGAAAAGTAGCAGTGTTCGTGGCAGCGATCTTTGTGGCGTCAATTTTTAGCCTAACACTGATGACCGGGCATGCGACAGCGGGACCGGTCAAACTGAGCTACGCCAACTTCCCCCCAGCCCCCACATTTCCCTGTGTGCAGATGGAGCGGTGGAAAGCGGAGGTGGAGAAACGGACCGGCGGGAAGGTTGCCATCAATACCTTCCCTGGAGGGACCCTGCTCGATGCCAAGAACATGATGGACGGCGTCATTGCAGGAACTGCCGACATCGGGTGCCTCTGCATGGCCTATCAGCCGGGCCGTTTCATAGTCACCAATGCGACAGCACTTCCTCTTGGATTCCCCAATGCCAAGGTGGCCAGCCTCACCCTTTATGATCTGTGGGAGAAGTACAAGCCTGACGAGTTTTCCAAGGTGAAAGTTCTCACCATGTTTACCTGCGCCCCTGCGAACATCTATGCCAAAGTGCCGGTTAAGAATCTCGACGACCTTCAGGGTTTACAGCTGAGAGCATCTGGAGGGGTAGCCCAGGTGCTGAAGGTCCTGGGTGCCACACCCGTTGGTATGCCTCAGTCAGAGACCCCCGAAGCACTTCAGAAGGGCGTTGTGAAGGGTGCCGCATCCTCCCTTGAGACCCTCAAGGATTTCAAATATGCGGAACTGTGCAGGTACGTCACGATCATGAACGGGCCCATTTATCCTTTTGCTGTGGTGATGAACTGGGATTCGTGGAACAAGCTGCCCAAGGATGTACAAAAAGTGATGGATGACCTGGCCGTGGAGCAATCCGAGTGGACAGGCGTCTACATGGACAACCATGTGGAGGATTCCGTCGCCTGGTCTAAGGAGAACTACAACATCGAAATCACAGAGCTGTCGGCTACGGAAAAGGCGAAATGGGACGCGCGCCTCGCGCCGATTATGCAGCAATGGATCGACGATGCAAAGGCGAAGGGCCTGCCCGCAGAACAGATCATAGCGGACATGAAAGCCTTCGCCAAGAAATACTAAAAAGAGGCCGCCGGGACGTCCTATCGAAGAATGACTCGGGATTGCGGATTCTGGGATGAACATAAGGATCCGCAATCCCTCAGCTTGAACATGGACAGATAGGTCACCAAGAGCGTGAGCGCTAAAATGAGGGGCCATAATGCCTTTTCTTTCGTACCGAGGCTCCAGGGCTGGTCTTTTCCAATGACTTATCCACGGGGGAGTTCTGCCCACGACCCATTCCCTTCGACAAGCCCCTCGGCCGTGAGCTTGTGGCCGAACGGCTCAGGGCTGCGATTTCCCCCATCGATAAGTCATGAAAAGACAGCGCCCTCCCACCCCCGCAACAAGGGAGCGGGATCTTCGACAGGCACGTCAGAAAAGGCATCATCACCCCCTTCAAGAGGGGCACACTTGGTTCTTTAAGTTAGCGCTTATGGCCAACAGGGGATGGCAGTGACATGGAGTTTCTTGAGAGAGTAAGCGCCCTTTTAAACCGGATTCTCATCATCACCGCCGGTGTTGTTCTGGGGATTATGATTTTCCTGACCTGTGCAAACGTCTTCATTCGCACCGTATGGGTGCCGATCAAGGGGACCTACGAGCTCATGGGTTATTTCGGGGCTGTGATTACCGCCTTTGCCTTGGGATAGAGACAGGGCCATATCTCGGTAGATATTCTGGTGACCCGGTTTTCCAAAAGGACACAGAGAGTTCTGAACGCCACCAACAACCTCATTTGTATGATCTTTTTCGGCATTGTGGCCTGGCGGATCGCCCAGTATGCCACAACCTTGTTGCGGACCGGGGAAGTCACGGAAACATTGAGAATCGCTTACTACCCCTTTATCTATGGCGTGGCGTTGGGGTGTGGTGTCCTGTCTCTGGTCTGTTTGACAGACCTCTTGAAATTACTCACCCCGGAAAGGAAAGGTGAAACGTGAGTTTGACGCTTATCGGCATCATTGGAATCCTCCTTCTCCTCGCCTTCCTATTTCTTTTCGGTATCCCTGTCGGTTTCGGCATGGCCATCGTGGGCTTTTGCGGGTTCTGGTATGCCGTATCCTTTAAGGCGGCCATCACCATGGTGGGGACGGATATATGGGGGACCTTTTCCAAATACGGCCTCACGGTGGTGCCCCTCTTCATCTTCCTCGGCTACATTGCCTTTAATTCAGGAATCGCCGAAAGGCTCTATAAGGCGGCCTATACGTGGCTCGGTCATTGGCGAGGCGGGTTGGCCATGGCCACCATAGGCGCGGACGAGCTTTTTGCTGCGATCTGTGGTTCCAACACAGCTACAGCAGCCACCATGGGCGCCGTGGCCTTGCCCCAGATGAGGAAGTACAACTACGACACGAGGCTCAGCAGCGGTACGGTGGTGACAGGCGGGACTTTGGGGACAGTCATGCCACCAAGCGTCGTTCTCATCGTTATCGGCCTCCAAACGGAGCAATCCATTGTGAAACTCTTTCTGGGGGGCATTCTGCCCGCTGTGCTCTTGGGCATCCTCTTCGTTCTCACCATTTTTGTTCTTTGTCGTCTCTATCCCCATTACGGTCCGGCCGGACCCAAAACCTCCTTTGGGGAAAAAGTCCGGTCTCTCGGTGGGGTCATCGAAGCATTGATTATCTTCGTGTTGGTTATAGGCGGCCTTTATGCCGGCCTGTTCACGCCGACCGAAGCGGGTGCCGTCGGTGTCTTTTTTGCCCTGGTTGTTACCATTGTACCCCGGCGGCTGAGCTGGCAAGGATTTGTCGGGGCCATGGCGGACACCCTCAAGATTTCCTGTTTTGTATTCGTTCTGGTGACGGGTGCAATCATCTTCGGTCGCTTCTTGGCGATTACAAGACTCCCCTTTATGGTTGCGGATTTTGCGGCCGCTCTTCCGGTTTCTCGCTATGTGATTTTGGCCTTTGTGCTCATGATCTATTTGATAGGAGGATGTTTTATCGATTCTTTGGGATTTCTTGTGCTCACGATCCCAATCTTTTTTCCCTTGGGGCTGGCTCTGGGGTTTGATCCCATATGGTATGGCATCATTCTGACCATGGTGACGACCATGGGCGCCCTGACGCCTCCGGTGGGGGTGAACATCTATGTGGTGAAGGCATTGGCTCCAGAAATCGAGCTCGGCACCATTTTCAAGAGCGTCAGCTTTTTCTTGCTTGCGTGTGTCGTGGCCATCGCCATTCTGATCGCGTTTCCTCAGATCGTTTTGGTCATACCGAATTTGGCCCGCTAAAGGTGAAGGCGGAAAGGTGGAGACCGCTCACGCTGGGGCCGGCAGGATAGTAAGGCCGTAAGCACTAAGCAGTAGGCAGCAAACACAAAGGCGCGAGACACGGTTCAAAGTAAAGTGCTGCCCAGTCCTTAGCACCTACGGTGGGTTGTAAAAGCGGAGGTTGAACCAGCGTTTGGAAAAGAGGTGAGATGAGCCATGGAAAAGCGCTTTATGCCCTCGGTCAAGAGTGAAGAGGGATTGCTGGCATTACAGCTCCAGGGACTGAAGTGGACCGCAAGCCATGCGTACAGCGGTTCTCCAGTGTACAAAAAGAAAATGGATGAGGCAGGGGTGGGACTGGAAGATATTCGGTCATTGGAAGACATTGAAAAACTTCCCTTCACCACAGCCCAGGACCTGCAGGAAGGATACCCTTTTCCCCTCCTTTCCGTACCCTTTGAAGAAGTGGTTCGAATCCATGCATCATCGGGAACAACAGGGAAAAGGAAAGTGCTGTGTTACACGCAGAAAGATGTGGATGATTGGACCCACTTTTTTGCCCGCTGCTATGAAATGGCGGAACTCACATTGGAAGACAGGGTCCAGATCGCGGTGGGCTACGGGGTCTGGACAGCGGGCATCAGTTTTCAGATGGGGTGCGAGAAATTCGGCGCCATGGCCATTCCGGCAGGACCGGGCAATTTGGACATGCAATGCCAGTTCTTGATGGACATGCAAACCACGGTCATGTGCTGCACCGCCTCCATGGGGCTGCTCATGGCTGAGGAGGTCCATCGGCGCGGGATGCGGGACAAGATCAGTCTGAAGAAGATGATTTTCGGTTCCGAACGATCAAGTGATGCGATGAGACAGCGCATCCAAGACCTCCTCGGGGTGGAGCACTTGTTTGATATTCCGGGCATGACCGAGCTCTATGGCCCGGGCACAGGGCTGGATTGTGTTTATCACACAGGGATTCATTACTGGGCGGATTACTACATTCTTGAGATTCTGGATCCCGAAACACTGAAACCGGTACCCGAGGGAGAAACCGGGGAAATGGTGGTGACCACGCTGAGAAAAGAGGCGGCTCCCCTGATTCGCTATCGGACCCGGGACTTGACGAGAAAGATACCGGGGGAGTGCCCTTGCGGGTCCATTCTCCCGAGGCATGATCGCCTTCTCGGGCGATCCGATGACATGATCATTTTCAGGGCGGTCAATATCTATCCGGGACAGATTGACCACGCTCTGTCCGGTATTGAGGGAATCGGCAGTGAATTCCAGATTCATCTCGACAGAAGGGAAGACGGTCGGGATTACATGGTGCTCAAGGTTGAGCGGGATCAAGGCGTGGATCGGAACAGGGACCCCGATTTGGTCAAGCAGATTACAACTGAGGTGAAGAAACAGATTCTGGTGAGTGCCGAAGTGGAGATCGTAAACTACGGTGATCTTCCAAGGAGCGAGAGGAAGAGCAAACGGGTTTTTGACAATCGGGACAAGGAGTGAGAGCGTATTACGTTCAAAAAAATGAATCTGATTACGTTTAACAGGGTCAAAGACCCGTGTTGTCGTGTGGCTGCCGGAGTGCTGGAGTAGTGGAGCACTGGAGTAATGGTCAAAAAGAGTGCTGTCTCAATACTCCATCACTCCATTACTCCACTACTCCAAGGTTACACGTTAAAGCGATTCAATTCTGTCTTTGGTTTTCAATGCGTCATGTAAAGCCCTACTGACCATTTTGGAGAAAAACAAAGGGGGTTCACAGATGATTGATTATGAGTACAAGATGCCGAAGAGCTTACAAGAGGTGATGGGTCTTCTCGAGGAATACGGCAGCAAGGCGACCTTGATTGCGGGAGGCACGGACGTGATGGTCAAGATCAGGAACACAAGAAAGGCGCCTGATGTTTTGATTTCCCTGAGAAGGCTGGAGGACCTTCGATATATTCGAAAAAACGGTGGGTATCACATCGGCGCCTTGACGACCCACAGGATGCTGGAGCAGTCCGATATGGTGAAATCGGAACTCTCCGCCCTGCATGACGCTGCGTCTCAGGTGGGGTCCGTTCAAATAAGGAATGTGGCAACCCTGGGAGGAAACATATGCAACGCCGCCCCTTCAGCAGACACGGCAGGCCCCCTGTTGGTTCTCGACGCCACAGCCGTTTTGGAGGGACCGGACGGCAGACGCAGCGTTCCCCTCACGGAATTCTTTACAGGGACATATCGAACCGTACGACAACCAAACGAGGTTCTCATTGAATTGGATATTCCGGAAGGGATGGCTCAGTTCGGAAGCGCCTATTGGAAGCATTCGAGAAGGAAGGCGATGGAGCTTCCCCTTATCGGCATTGCTGTGGCGATCAAACTATCCGAGGACCGGCGTGAGATCCTGGATTCCAGGATTGCCTTGACCGTTGCCGCGCCAACGCCGATCAGAGCCTACTTGGCTGAGGACTTCCTGAGAGGAAAGCCCCTTACGGAGGAGGTTCTCCAGGAGGCCGGGCGCATTGCATCATCAACAGACTGCTGCACCATTAGAACAAGCCTGCGGTGTGAAGCATGGTATCGGGAGGACATGGTCAAGGTCTTTGTGCCTCGAATGGCAAAGCTTGCCGCTGAACGCAGTAAGGCATGATCGGGGCTCGTTTGCAAAATCCCCCCAACCCCCTTTACGAAAGGGGGAGAGGGAAGAGCGCACGGTGGTAAGAAGCGGGCAGACGGATCGAATACGGTTCTCCCCTTTGAAAAGGGGAGACAGAGGGGATTTGACAGAGAAACCATAGCTGCGTTTGAAGCGCAAGGCATATGGCATAAGGCTCACGGCATTTCTTAGAGGGGTTTCACCTTACGCCTTCAGCCTTAAGCCCTGTGCAGATATCCCCTTAACAAAATTGGCCATGCCCAAGACCGAGGAACTTTCATACAGCTAAACTGGAACAAGGAGCGTACAATGAAAAACGTGTCGGTTTCTTTTACATTGAATGGCGATCCTGTGACAGCGGAAGTCCCTGCCACCTGGACGCTCTTGAAGACGGTACGGGAGTATTTCGAACTGACCGGAGCCAAGGAAGGATGTGGTTCCGGGGAGTGCGGCTGCTGCACGGTCATTGTGGACGGCGATGCCGTCAGTTCATGCCTCTACCCGATCCCTGAAATTGAGGGAAGATCCGTGACAACCATAGAGGGCATAGCCAATAAAGAAGGGACGTTGCATCCCCTTCAGAAAGCTTTCCTGGAGAACAATGGGGTTCAGTGCGGTTTCTGCACCTCGGGGATGATTATGTCCGCCAAGGCGCTTTTGGACGAAAACCCCGATCCAGCGGAGGAGGATATCAGGACAAGCATCTCGGGAAATTTCTGTCGATGCACCGGATACGTCCAGATTATCGAGGCCGTTCAAATGGCGGCTAAAACGAACCCGTAGAGAGCGAAGAAGGCGCAGGAGGAAACGATGTCTGATTATCTGTATGTCGGAAAAAGCATTCCGCGGACCATTGAGACAGACAAGGTGACCGGCAGAGCGGTGTACATGAATGATCTCAAGCGACCTGGGATGCTCTACGGAAAAATACTCTACAGCAGATACGCCCATGCCAGGATCAAACGAATTGATGTGTCCAAAGCCAAGAAGCTCCAAGGGGTCCGGGCCGTTTTGACAGGCCATGACATACCGGATGTGAGGGTGGGATTCATCAAAGATCAGAGAGTGTTAAAGAAGGATGTGGTTCGCCAGTTCAGAGACGAAGTCGCGGCCGTTGCCGCCATCAGCCCGGAAATTGCTGAAGAGGCTATCCATCTGATCGATGTGGAGTATGAGGAAATCCCGGCGGTTTTTGATCCTCTCGAGGCGATGAAGGAAGATGCGCCCCTTGTTCACGAGGTGGATGCCAGGGGAAGGCCCATTAGAAGCAATATTCTTCCCCTGCCGTGGAAGTTCCTGGCAGCAGAGACAATGTGAGCACAACCTGGGTGAACCAGGGCTGCATGGGAACGAGCGGATGTGTTGCAGAATTCGATATGAACAACAACTTGACTTTGTACAGCCAGACAAACGTCCCCTTTCTGGGCAAGCAGAGAATCCAGGAATACCTTGCCCAGATTGGCCTCAAGAAGAGCCGGGTTCGGGTATTGAACCCTGTAGTGGGCGGAAGCTTCGGGACGAAGCTGGACACGGACATCTACGAATTCATCGCCATGCAACTTGCTTTGAAGACCCGAAAGCCGGTGAAGATTCTGTTCACCAGGGAAGAGGAGTTCTTTGCCCTACCGCCGAGACAGCCGGCCCTCTTTTCCATAGAGCAAGGCTGTGACAAGGAGGGGAAACTGACCTTCAGGAAAGTGGAAGCGATCCTCGACAACGGCGCGTACACATCTTGGGGTGCCACGACACCGTCGGTGATGATGATGCCCATCTCATCGCTGTACCGTGTGCCCAATGTCAGCTTTGAAGCCACCTGCGTGTATACCAACAATATTTACTGTCAGGCCATGAGGGGATACGGCAATCCTCAGGCGACCTTTGCGGTGGAAACGTCCATGGATCGCTTGGCGGAGGAGGCGGGGATGGACCCTGCAGAACTGAGACTGATCAACTGTAACCAACCGGGTGACGTGACCCCCATGAGACTCAAAATAACGACGTGTCCTCTGGAGGAATGCATCAAGTCCGTTAAGGAAAAGATCAACTGGAGCGAGAAAAGAGGAAAGCGAAATGGCCGGGGCGTAGGCATGGCTTCCCTCATCCATGTGGCCGGGGGTGCCAGGGTTTACAAATCGGACGGTCACGGCATGATGGTCAAGGTTGATCAAAACGGGCAGGTCGATGTGCTGGAGAGCGGCACGGATCAAGGTCAGGGATCGCCCACAGTGATTGCCCAGATGGTTGCGGAGGCCCTGGGCTTCAAACCCGAAGACGTTTCTATGACCCTTGGGGACACGGGCCTGTGCCTGTGGGATGCAGGCACCCATGCAAGCCGTCACACCTTCATGGCGGGCAATGCGGCGATTCAGGCCTGTGAAAAGGTGAAGAGGCAGATTCTGGAGATGGCTGTAGAACAAATCCCCCCAACTGTCAAATACATGATCAAGAAGAAAAAGAAAAAGGACCCGGAATTCGTCGAACCCAAGTTGGAATGGGATCTTGTTTCAGGTCCCGAGAAGATGGATATTAAGGACCGGTTTGTCTTTCCAAAGAACGCTCCGGATCATCCCTATTTCAGGATGGAGGTGAGCGAGATTCTTACACGGGGGCTCCATGTGGGCACAGGGGAGAGTAAGGTGGTTGTGGGTGAGGCGTTCTATGATCCACCTACTGAAATGCTGGATCGAGAAATGAAGGGTAACTACTCCATGACCTATGCCTTCGGGACGACTGCTGTGGAGGTGGAAGTGGACCAGGATACGGGAGAGGTCAAAATCCTTCAGCTGCTGGCAGCGCATGATGTGGGCAGGGCCATGAACCCGACGCTGGTAAAAGGGCAAATCTATGGCGCCGCGTATACGGGGGTCGGCTACGGCATTTCGGAGGAAATCCTGCTGAGAAACGGCCGGGTGATGAATGCCAATTTTCGCGACTACAAAATGCTGACCGCAAAGGACACCATTCCGGTTGAGCCCATCATCATCGAAGAGCCGGACGGGGACGGACCTTTCGGCGCCAAGGGCATCGGTGAACCCGGTCTTGTGCCCACGGCACCAGCCCTTGCCAACGCTGTCTATGATGCTATTGGTGTCAGGATCACGGATCTGCCGCTCACCCCGGAGAAGATCCTATCGGCCTTAAAGAAAAAGGATGTGTGCTAGTGATCCTTGTTGCGTGTTGAACTCAAATCCCCCTCATTCCCCCTTTACGAAACTGAGCATGTCCCACATCTTTTGCTGGACACCGGGGGTGAATGGGAGATCTGGATGATTTCTTGGGGACAGGAAGGCTTTTCTTGCGTTCCGAGGCTCCCGGGCTGGTCTTTTCTGGTGACTTATCCACGGGGGAGTTCTGCCCCCTCCGCATTCCACCCTTCGGGATGGCTGCGGTTTCCCCCATGGATAAGTCATGAAAAGACGGCGCC
>SMTZ1_10002723_pt1 | contig 17690 bp, 15 predicted proteins | sample DeeMarSWOR136_30_FD_25667 | JGI IMG/M metagenome (IMG submission 25667)
CTCGTAGAGTATCTCAGATGAAGCCCTTGCAACTCGAATGACTTGTTCTGCGCGCTCGTATAGATCCTTCTCTTCCCAGTGTACGCGTGCTATACCCTGTTCAATTGCTTTCATCCCGACTGCAGTCGCCTCCAATGGATAGAGCTCCCATTGGTCCATGGTTGGGATGACCTTCTTGTCGCTTGCCTCTTTGGCACCGAGGTCAGCTAGGGCCTGAGCTGCAGCAATGCACATCTCGTCCGTGATTGTAGATGCCCTGACATCCAGAGTGCCTCTGAAGATTCCGGGGAATCCTAGGGAGTTGTTTATCTGGTTGTCAAAGTCGCTGCGACCGGTCCCAACTATTCTTGCGCCTGCCTCTTTGGCGTCCCACGGCCATATCTCAGGAAGTGGGTTGGCACAAGCGTATACAATCGAGTCGGACGCCATCTTTGAAACCCACTCTTTCTTCACAGTCCCAGGAACCGGCCTCGAAGCCGATATGAGTACATCCATCCCCTCGATGACTTCTCCAAGGTCCCCGGTGATTCTCTCGGGGTTGGTCTTCCGTGCCAAGTCGTACTTGAAGAAATCGTAGTCCTTCTCTTCCAGGATGTCCTCTCTGTCCGCGTATATCGCGCCCTTGCTGTCGACCATTACTGTGTTCTTGGGGTCGACGCCGGCTGCAAACAGAAGATATGCAGTCCTTGTGTTTGCAGCACCTACACCTAGTAGAGCAACCTTGATACTTTCAATCTCCTTCTTTACGACCTTCAGACCTCCAAGCACACCAGCTAGTACAACCGTCGCTGTTCCTTGAGCATCATCGTGCCACACTGGAATCTTGACATCCTTGTCGTTTCTCAGTTCTTCAAGCACCTTGTAGCACTTGGGCTTTGAGATGTCCTCGAGGTTAATCCCTCCAAACGACGGCTGAATCAGCTTCACGACTTCGATGATCTTGTCGGCGTCCTTTGTATCAACACATATGGGCCAAGCGTCAACTCCTCCAAGATACTTGAACAGGATTGACTTACCTTCCATGACGGGACCTGCTCCATAAGGTCCAATATCACCTAGGCCCAGAACACGAGTGCCGTCGCTCACGACTGCAACCATGTTTCCCTTGTTAGTGTGGTCATAGGCTGCTTCCTCATCTTCCTTGATGGCAAGACAAGGTTTAGCAACACCAGGTGTATACCATATTGCAAAGTCTGAGAAATCACGTACTGGCGCCTTCCCTATACTCTGAATCTTCCCTTTGTAGAAGCCATGCAGAATCATGGCGTCTTTGCCGGGTTTCTCAGCCTTCTTCTTCAATTCTTCAACAGTGAGTTTCTTTTCAGGCATTGTATAGAGCCCCTTCGACTGAACAAACAGGCCCTTGTCGGTCTGTCTGATTCGGGGGGCGCTACAGCTCCGATTAAAATGCTTGGTTTTGGGATTCTCCGAAAGACGTGGCTTTGGTGAAGGTGGGTCATCTAGAGTTTGAGTCCCCAGAAACTCATGATCTGATTAGCATGTTCTTGGGAATCCACTTTCTCTAGTCCCTCTGAGCCGCCAAAAACACCCTCTATCTTGCCGTTTTCGTCTATCAAGTACGTGATACGTTTGACACCCATTCCTACGACACTCAATCTGCTATAGGCACCATACAGTTTCGCAATCTTGAAGTCCTCGTCCATAAGGATGGAGAATGGGAGCCTGTACTTCTCCCTGAAGCTTCGATGAAGTTCAGCCGAACCCCCCGAGATTCCAAAGATAGGAATCCCGGAGCCCTCGAAGATGTGATAGCTGTCCCTGATTGAGCAGGCCTCGGCCGTGCAACCAGGAGTGAAATCTCGGGGATAGAAATACAGGACTACTTTCCTGCCTCGGTAGTCACTCAGCCGGAACTGTACGCCTTCTTCATCTGTCGTTTCAAAGTCTGGTGCGACATCGCCAATGTTTAGCACAGCGGCCACTCCTAGAGTTTCAGACCCCAGAACTTGATGACTTGATCTGCGTGCTCCTTGGTCTTGACCTTCTCAACTCCCTCAGGGCCGCCAAAGATTCCCTCGACCTTCCCATTCTCATCTATTAGGAATGTGGTTCTCTCGATTCCCATGTACTCTTTTCCGTACATCTTCTTCTTCTGATAGACGTCATAGAGCTTGGCAATCTCAAACTCCTCGTCCATCAACAACGGAAATGGAAGGTTGTTCTTCTCCTTGAAGCTCTGATGGGACTTCTCACTTCCACCAGACACACCAAACACAGGGATTTCGTTCCCCTTAAAGACATCATAGCTGTCCCTAATGGAACAAGCCTCGGCCTTGCACCCCGTAGTATTGTCCTTTGGGTAGAAGTATAGGAAGACTTTCTTTCCCTTGTAGTCGCTCAGTCTAAAGGGACTTCCACTCTCGGTTGTGGTCTTAAAATCTGGCGCAATATCACCTTTCTTTATCATTCTCATTCTCTCCATAAGTGAATTAACTATTGTGAAAACAGGTTGTGTCCTGCAATTCCATCTAATATCTTTTGCCCTATGTTCAAACTACATGAGCAACTTGGTGTTCTCAGGAACGCTTAAAGAGCAGTCAGACCGATTTGGAACCGTCGGTGGAGAGATGACCGAGAGCCCTGTAGTGTATAGGTCTATTACAGTCTACCAGCTACTGATTGGGTTTCTCTTGGCCCTGAACATTACGGCGGGGGTGGCGATAGGGCAGGCGTACCTACCATTACCATTCGATATCTGGTTCACTCTTCTACCCTTTCTTGTCGTTCCCGTTCTGATGGTCATCGCAGCATACGCCATCGGGTACACAGCGAAGAAGAAATCCATTGAGTATAATGCTCCTGACTGGGATTACAAGCCGGTTCAATTCACAGTCGAGGATGTCAAGCAGCTCATCAAGGACCATCACAGAGATTACCTACGCCTTGAATCAAGGAGCAACTACTGGTTGTTTCACATTCCGATTATCATCATTGTTACTATCTATGCTCTCCCGTTCTACGTATCATTAGAGAATCCTTGGCTCTTGCCCGCTGCCCAATTGATGCTACCTGTCTTGTTTGCGCTGAACCACGTAGTAACCAGCGCTGGAGCATTTCTTGCGACTTCCAATGACGCATCAGATGACTTCACGCTCCCCTTGATTCGAGAAGCCTTGTGGTTGGTGAGAGAGCAGTACAGAGCCACCGGTGTGTCACAAGCCAGAGTGGTCATGAATAGAGCCGAACTTGGGGGTCTCAGAGTGTTCAAAGATCCTCGAGTGATTCTGAGGGTGAAGAGCTTTGAGAAGCGTGGGTATATCGAGTCATGGTCTGCTGATTTGAAGGCAATCAACAGACTCTTCTTCCGGTTGCACGAGACTGAAGCAAACAGTCAGGTCATCTGGTGGTGGCATTCTTGGGACCGCAACTTCAGGAAATACACAAGCCCTGATGACGAGGGGTACTACGTCCGCCGGCCGATTCCCTCCGAGGCAAAAGAGCTAGGAGTACGGGACGTTCTTGCCGTGACCGAGAATGCCATCGCCATTTTCCTGCTTGAGATTATTCGCCTAGAAGGAGAGAGTGAAGCTGCTCGGTCGATTCTCTCCGAGCTGGGTGCAGGCTAGTTCTACCACAATGTCTATGTTGTCGTAGTGGCTGGACCTACCTGAGGGTTGCACTTGTCAGAAACTGTAGTGACCTACAAGCCCATGCTTCCCTTCTACATTCTACTCTTTGCTCTCCTAGTCGCATGGACATTCTTGGGAATAGAGGTTGCACAGTATTCCGTTGTAACCGCTATCATGGCACCATCGGCTTGGGTTTCCTCTTCGTTTATCGTGCTCCTCTCGATTACGCCCTTCGTTGTCGTCGTTGCAGTGTGGATGAAGCGAAGAGTCACATTTAATGCACCGGATTGGGACTTCCAAGTCCGAGAGATTGTCTTCGACGAGTTCGACAGCATGATGAGCGACTACGTGAAGGGCTATTCCCATATTATTGCTAGATTCGACCATGTCATCCTCCTTATAGTTGCTCTATCTTTCATTCTGTCATTCTCACTACCGCTTCTGTTGCTATCACTAACTCCCGTGCTTGCTGCATACATACCATATCTCTTCGGAGTCTTGGTTCTCGTCTACGGTCTAACTCTGGCTGTGTTTCTGTATAGGCTAGCAAGTAACGAGGCTTGTGATTACTTTCCGCTTTACTCCAAACCCCCAATTCGAGCCGCCATCAGAACTCTCTCAGCAACTCCCGGAGTCTCGTGGACTGGTGTGAGGCTTTCCATAGGTGAAGCAGGTGGCTATTACACAATCCGCGACCCAACTCCTGTCGCCCGTCTTGAGGCCATCGAAGGCTCAGTTCAGATAGAGATGAGAATCGACAGCCTAGGAAGACATTCCATTGGAGCCGCCACTGTGACTGGAAGCGATCAGAGTGAAGACAAGACCAAGGAAGTTTCTCTGGATCCGACCACAGTCATTGATCAACTAACAAGTCTTGTCAAATGGAGTGTAGTCACATATGTGGATTCACACGGTAGCAATGAGTTTGTTGAGGAGCTCATGCAGGAATTGGGAATCGGAACGGAAGGCTCCTAAGGCGCATCAGAAACGATGCGCTTATCTCAATCTGGATGCAGAATGAAACAAGAGTGAGTGACTAGCCTTGAGTGGAGATACGATCGTTGACTACTCTCGCCAAGGAAGAGTGAATCTAGCCTTCGCCGCAGTACTGGTGGTCTGCATAGCATATGCTGTGTTCCTGAGAGTCACAACCACGGACCCCCAGTCTGTCGTCTTGGAGCTCTACACAATACTGCCAATTGGTCTGATGCTGGCGTCGTTCATGCTGGGTGCTATTTCAAAACGAGCGATAGACTATGTTGAGGGTGAATGGGAAGAAACCAAGGTGTGGGTAAGCTTCTCAGACTATGAGAAGATGGTAGAGGAATACGAAGACGCATACGGTCATCTCTATGGCAACCCTGGAGGCTGTGCATGGATCTTTTGTATGCTGCCGCTTGCTTTCGCCTTCGGGTTGCTCTCTTCATTCTATCAGACTCTTGCAAGCCCGCTATTCGACCCGCTGGTTGACTCTCTTCTAATCATCTTGATTCTGTATTCCGTGGTAGGAGTGACTGGTTTTGTGATTGGTTTCAGAATTCCGGGAATTGATGCAGAGGAGTTCTTCAAGCCGCCAATCATGGGCGATGTATACGATTTCGCAAGTCAGCTTGAGAAGGTCCCCGGAATTCGAGCCGGCCTAAACGTGGAACTGGGCGTCCGCTCAGGTGTTCAGACAATGATGGATGCAAAGATCAAGACGTATGTTGACGGTCTGCCTGATACGGTTTCTGTTCAAGTACAGGTTTCTCACTCAGGTTTCGCCTATCCGTACCTTGTGGGGACTGTCTACAAGGGCAGCCGAGTTGCGGCCTCGAAGGAGCGCTATAACATCGGCACTCGCTATCCAGCAATGATTGAATCCTCGATGGACGGAGAGGTAGCGGTATTCGTTGCACGGTTTGACATCCCCTCAAGGACCAGCAGTGTACCAAGCATCTCAGGCCGCGACTTCAGAAGGCTAGCAGCGCTTCTGGCTGAGTCGCTAAAAGGGAACTACGAAGCAACAAGATAGCTAAGCGATTGGGTCATCATAGGCACCTTTAATTGTGGCTCAGCTACGAGGACAATCCACTGGCCCCGTCTCAGGGGATGCATAAATCGTGGAGAAGTCGAATTGGACGAACAAGTGGGTCTTGATGCTGATGGCTGGAATAGTCATTCAGGCGATTGCCTACAGCATCATTGGTGTTCTCAAACCAAGTGATTTCGCTATTCATTCATTCTTCTTTGATGTCGCAATGATTGCGTTTGCGTCGCTAGTTATTCAAGTCAGCGGCTTTGTAGTGATTATGTCCAAGACAAAGGATGAAGACCCGGCTATCTATGGCCAAGGGCGACCCTTCCAGCACAAACTTCGTGAAGAAGACGAGGAACTGGCGACCCGAAAGCCCACGTTCACTGCTTGAGCCTTGCTACGGTTGTCAGCATGTCTTGAATGTGATTACTCATCTACCACTCGAATATCGGTGGGAAGACTCTCGTGGGATCATGAGGTGGAATGAATCCAGGAATCCATGTATTCATGAGTGGCAAATAGGGTGCGATGATTATCGTCACTAGGACAAGCACGGCAAACGTGAGAGTATGGACCGCGGTGACATAGGTGTAGTAGGGACGGATATAGCTATAGAACGCAAAGGCCGGAATCGACAATGCCGCCATGGCCATTATCTCAACCGGGTTGAAGAAGAATGGAAGGCAGGCTGGGAATATGAAGTAGAATATCCAAGTTATCTTCTCACTCGATGTTTCGTGGTGTGCAATCTTATGGATTCCGTCAATTCCCTGGGACAAGAAGAAGACTGGAATGAACATCCACCATTGAAGTCCCACGAAGAACATAGCACCTGCATAGAAGAACAGGTCCCCGAAACTCTCAAACCTTTCCCAGAGAGGGTTCCTTGAGAAGAACTCCGTGGCCTCCGTCATGTAGTATCCTATCATCTGAAACAATACCAAAACGGGGAGTAGAGCGAAGGAGAGCGCTATCATCAGGACTGCAGCCCTTGGTAGATCAGTGATTTTCCCCTCGTGATAGTTGTCAAGAGGATAGATTCCGTGCAGAGTGAACGCAGTGAGGAAACAGAGAATTCCACTCGGGAAGTTGGGGAGTGCCAATTCTAGGGGCTGGAAGAGATACATCCAAGGTCCCAGGAATGTGTAGACGTTTGATGTAAGCGACTCAGGGAGAAGGTACCAGACACCGAATACAACAAGGAGCTCTGGTATTAGCATCTTGAATCTATAGTCTTGGACGAATTTCATAAATGCCCCTGGCTCTTTGTCTTCACTCATGGTCTAGTGCCGCCCGTGATTGAACCGCTGGCCTTTCTACCATCACTTAAGCATATCTGATGTGACTATCAGAGGTGGAGGGTCACCGGGCGCTCCCTTTCTTCACTAGCGCCTTACGTCTGACGATCCTGTTGCAGGACTGAATGGCTGGACATCCAACACAGTCATCTGGGACGTCTGTCACAGAGTGGTCCCCGAACAACAGCACCTGTTCTGCAATCGTGGTGCCCGGCGTGGGAGGTTCTAGGACCGCCTCCTTTCCCATTAGCCTGACATTGCATTTGTGCTTCGCAAGGGTGTTGTCGAGTTCCTCTAGGTCGCCCTCGACCACGACCGCGGTCGGGCCAACTTGTCTGACGAAATACTTCTTGAAATCATCTAGGAGCAGCAAGTCTTCGAGCTCTCTCTCCGTTTCCGTTTCAAAGAGATGAATATCTGACACAGTGGCGAATGTGGTCTGGGAGGTCCAGTCCTTGATAGATCTCTCAACATTCCTTGGAACCGGCTTGCTGCTCTCTTCCTTGAGGAATTCCAAGATGTTACTCTCTCTCAGGCCAACCTCAGTGGCTTGAAAGATTGACTTATCCGTTATCTTGAACGTGCTCACAACGTCTGTCTTCACCGGTTCGGTGAAGAGCATGAGTTGATACAGCTTGTAGTAGTCCATTTCAGAAGTGAATGCTGTGAGCTCAAAGTTGGGCAAGACGAAGAAAGTATCTGAGGAACCTGATTTCTTGTCGTGTGATTTGATGAGTACTCTCTCACCAATCTGAGTGAGTCTGACAGCCATGAGTTTCTTTCCTCGGTAAGCGCCCTCAACGAGACCAAGCAGGATTGGGGTTTCAAGTGCTAGTCTCACTCTGTCCACGTCAACCTGGACCCATTTCAAGGGCTGAGAGTCAATGAAGAGCTCACTTCGAATCCAGTCCCTCATTTGCTCTACGTGTATCCATTCCTTTAGGTCGCTCTCCCTAAGTCGACAGATGGCAAGGTTCATGGTGTATTCAGTCGGTTGGTCTGGTGTCGCCCAGATTGCTCGTGTCCTTCCAAGCGCTGATAGAAGCAACCGACGCGAAACGACATCTTGTCCACCCGAGAAGAGTGCTTCAACCTTTCCTGGGACCACTCTGTCTTCCTCAACAATGCCATATGCGCCTGACTTGCGGGCCATCTTCTGGACTAGCTCAAACCTCTCCGTAGTGGGCTTGGACATTGCAGCCACTATATGCTCCATCTCTCGCTTGGGAAATTCCCACGAGCTTGTCATTCTAACCTCATTCTTTGCCACGTAGGATACGAGCAGAAGCATGTCGATGAGTAGTGTGTCGCGTTCATCAAAGATGGACTTTGCCTTCTTAGGAAGCTCGCGACTAGGTTCCGGTTTGGATGAGAATAGCTCTGTCAAGAAAGGCATGAAGAAATCGAGAACTTTGAACTCAGCAACTTCTCTCCCGAAGTCTGTTAGCCTGGACATCATCCTCCGGATGATTACACCCTTCTTCCTAAGATCTCGCTCGGTCTGATTCAACTGGCCGTAGCTATAGATCTTCCTGAACGGCTTCAGCTTGTCGTTGCTCATTGCGCCTCTGTTCAGTGCTAGCATCCCTAGGAGGTCTCTTTCTCTATCTGAGAAGGTTTGAAAGACGCGATTTCTTGTGGCCCCATCCCTCATCTTCTCAGCCAGCAATGCTATGAGCCTTGTGCCGGACTCACTGGTACTGACATCTATGTCCCAGTACTGGCAAGCGATCATTAGGTCTTCTCTTAGTACGTGCTCGAGTTCCTTCTCGAGAGATTCCTTGGGCATGTTACTTCTAAACCACCATTTTCTGAGGGAGCAACCAAGGCCCCTGAATTTCTCTGTTTAAGACCGTTTTGGTTTTGACCATTCACGCCGCGGACTGCCAGATTTCTACGAATCAAGGGCAACCTTATTTTGGGCTATCTGTACTGATGCCTAGGTGTACCCAATGGAACCGCCCCTCTGGAGTGTCAAATACAGGCCCCAAAGCTGGGATGATTTCATTGGACAAGACAGGGCCATCACTCAGCTGCGTAAGCTGGCGGAGTCAGGCTCCTGTCCCAACATGATTCTACATGGTCCCTATGGCACGGGAAAGACGACGGCTGCTTTGCTCTTCTGCCATGAATTCCTCGGTGATGCATTCGCTTCCAACTTCAAGATGCTCAACGTGAGAGATGCTTCCTCATACTCGGTTGCCCAGGCAAAACGTGACATCAAGGCGCTGGCCAAGCTGGATAGATCGGAGCGCACGGAACTCGACGAATACATGTCCCTGGTCTTCAAGGAAGTGAAGAGCGAATTGAAGTCAAAGGGGAGAACAAGGGACCCGAACAGGTCCCAATTGTTACAGGGTGCAATCCGGTTGTTTGCATCCACAGTTACTGTTTCTGACGAGAAGGTGAAGGTACTTGTCTTGGACGAGGCTGATGCACTCACCGGGAATATGCAGCAGGCCTTGCGAAGGACCATGGAAATCTACAGCGATGTGTGCCGATTCATATTCACAACACCCACTCTTGCAGGCTGGAGTCCTGCAGTAATCTCTCGGAGTCTATCGCTCAATTTTCCGAGTGTTGCCGAAGATGAAGCGGTGCTATTTCTCAATGACGTGGCAAGAAAGGAGGGTGTGGACATCGACTCGGAAGCTCTTGAGGCGGTCGCCCGGGAGTCAGGCGGAGATCTTCGTTTCGCCTTGAATCTTCTCCAGATTGCAGCTGCAGACGGGCGACCTGTCACGGAGAGTAAGGTGTACGAGAGCTCAGAAACCGAGTTCATGAAGAGTGTGCGGAAGATGGTAGACCTAGCGATTTCTGGTGCCTTCGTGGACTCGCGCAAGATACTGAGAAATCTTCTCGGTGTGGATAATCACTCACCACGAGAAGTCTGCTTGGAGATTCAGCGGAACCTCGTCTGCAGACACTTTCATCCTCATGTTCTGAGGGCACTGCTTGACAGAGTGGCTGAGATTGACCATCGGCTCGTGCAAGCACAGAACCCCTTCATTCAGATTACTGCATTACTGGCATCCATTGGGAGGATTGTGTCGGACGCCAACTAGTCCATCGGACCAATTGACCTTCGTCTCCACCAGGTCTTTCGATTCAATTTCATGAACATCTTTTAATTGGTTAGAGGGAGTTAGTGTGCCGCACACAATGAGAGGAAGACCAGTCAAGAAGGTTCATGGTCTTCGACCTAAGGACCTTGAGAGGTTGTTGGAGTCGGAGTTGCAGCAGAGTCATCTCCGTGTCCGAGGTTCGTTGATTGGTGGTATGGCAAACATCAACCTGCTCGTGTTCTCAGGAAGCGATACTTTCATTCTGAAACTCCCCGGTCTGAAGGGACTAGACACTAATCCATTCGAATACGAATTCTCCATCTGCAGTACGATGGTGAGGGACTCGCTTTGTCCACAACCTCTTGTGACTGGGTTCCTTCCTGATGACTTGGGTACTCCATTCATCGTATACCGCTATGAAGTTGGGACTGTTCATTCGGACCTCCAGTCGATGAGTCCACAGGATCTCGTGCTCTTGGCCGAAGCAATTCAGAAGCTGAGGCAGCAACGGCCTCCTGACGTTCGCGCTTACTCGAAACCGTCAGAATACATCGAAGGATGGTACAGAAAGATACAGACCGCGTTGAATCTCAGTGAGTCAGAATCCCCCGCGATTCCATCCATGTTTCACGCCATTGAAGAGCTGCGCGGTTCTCTCGAAACGTTTGTAGATACAACCATGTTCTGGTCCGGGTCGCTCATGCACGGTGACCTTAGACCAAGTAACATTGTGTTTCAAGAGCGTCGTGCACTCCTTCTCGATTGGAGTGAATGCTCCTACGGAGAGTCCCTCTTGGACATAGCATACTTGCTGTCAGAGCCGAAAGATGAGTGGACTGGACAGGTCCCAATGACAGACAGCGAAACCACGAGAATGAGGGTAGATGCGTTGAAGACTCTCTCGTTGATGTCTGCAGTGGCTTGGACCACTGAACGTTTGATTCGAATTGAATCAGGACAAGTAGAGAACAACTTGGCTGGTCCTCAACTTACGAAGGCGATGTCTAGCTATCTGCAGATCAAGACCGAGATGTTGAAGCAGAGAATCTCAATGCATATCATTGATACAAAAGACGAATCTAGCTGAAGAAGCTCTCGGGCCGACGTTCCCAGATGTCCTCATCGGCAGAAGCTATGACATACTGATAGCCTTGTTCAGTAAGGAAGAGTTGACGCTTTGCTGCGAAGTCCATGTCTCTTGTGTCCTTTGTAACTAAGGAGTAAAACCTGGCGAAGCTCCCATCTGCCTTCGGCCGCAGGATTCTTCCTAATCGCTGAGCCTCTTCCTGTCGCGAGCCAAATGTACCAGAAACCTGGATGGCAACGTTTGCATCAGGAAGGTCCAGCGCGAAGTTGGCAACTTTCGATACGACAAGAATCTTCTCTTTGCCCTCCCGGAAGGCTTCGTATAGCCTCTGTCTCTCTGCATTGCTTGTCTTGCCTGTGATTAGTGGAGCCTTTACCTCATCTGCGATGATCTTGAGTTGGTCTAGATACATTCCAATGACCAAGATGTTGTCAGCTTGATGATAGTTCAGCAGCTCTTGGATGATTGGGAGCTTATCTGGATTCTCAGCGGCTATTCTATACTTCTTTCTATCCTCTGCCAGCGCATACTTCCTTCTGAGGGCATCAGGAAGGTCAAGTCTGATTTCATAGCAAACGGCTGTGGCAATCCACCCTTGATCTTCGAGCAACTTCCACGGCATGTCGTATCTTTTCGGGCCAATGAGGCTGAACACATCCTCTTCTCTTTCGTCTTCTCTGACTAATGTTGCAGTAAGGCCGAGTCGCCTTGTGGCCTGAATGGTCGCTGTTACTCTGAAGACCGGAGCTGGCAAAAGGTGGACTTCGTCATAGATAATGAGGCCCCAGTTCCTGGCCTCAAAGATCTTGAAGTGCTCAAACTCGTCATCTCTTGACTTTCTCCAAGTCATGATCTGATACGTGGCCACCGTGACCGGACGTACCTCTTTCATGTCACCAGTGTACTCGCCTAGGTCTTCGGGTTTGAGGGTTGTCTTGTCAAGCAGCTCGTCGATCCATTGCCGCACTGCAATAACATTTGGACACAGTATCAGTGTGGACGTCTGGAGCTTCTCCATAGCCCCCATTCCCACCATCGTCTTTCCAGCACCACACGGCAAAACAACCACACCAGACCCACCACGAACTCCTCCACCCGCATAGAATGTGTCTGCCGCATCCTGCTGGTACCTGCGCAGACCCCAAGCGACTCCACCCAGGGTTACATCTCTCATCTCGAAGTGTAGTGCTTCTCCCTCGACATACCCCGCGAGGTCTTCGACAGGATGCCCCAACTCAATAAGCGCATGTTTTAGAAAACCTCTCTTCCCTGGATCTATCAGAAATGTGAGATCATCGACGCGCTCTTCGATGTATTCCCTGACCTTCTTGGCCGCCCATATCAGTTCGGCTAGGTCCTCCTCTTCACACTCCAAAAGGAGATCAGGCCCTTCCTTTGTCAGTGTGAGCTGACCATACCTCCCCATGTATTCGACAATCTCACGTTTGATATTGTCGGGAATCGGGTATTTGGCGTATTGTTCCAGGGAATCTACGACTTCCCTGGCAGACATCCCCATGGCTGCAGAATTCCATAGGCTTAGAGGAGTGACTCTGTATGTGTGAACGTATTCTGGAGACTTGATGAGCTCGGCAAACCTGGCAAGTGAGTCTCTTGCCTCTTCGTACAGAGGATTGTCTACCTCAAGCAGGACTGACTTGTCGGACTGCACTATGAGCGGATTCATCGGATTGGGCATCTGTAGACCTCTAGTTTCTTCCCGTCCCACTGTCAGACGGAAACCGAAGGACGGCGAGTTGACTTTCAGATAAATCCTTCCGTCGAGTCAACACCAGAATCCCATCAGCGGTCATAGACATAGTTCACGGCTACTAGGACCACAAACACTATATAGCTAACCTGAGCAGCCCGACATGTCTGATTGGACGGAGGTGCAGTCTACCAATGATGGTCTTGAGATTTCTAACAGTGGACACCTGCACCCGTATTGAGGGTGTCAAATAGACATCCGCTGCTTCTTTGTGCTAGCCATTCATCCCACGCATCGAGTATGGTGTGCTCATCGAACCACAAGGCGAGTGGCTGGTTGTCTGCTGATCTTGGTCTGTTGTGCTATGAATGAAAGATGCGTGTCAGCTCAACCAACGAGAGTGCATAAAGAAGTTGAATAACAAGAAGCAGAGTGGTCGGCTGGGTTCTGTGTCTGGCTGGTGCTCAACGTGAGCCGAGTCGAGAAATACAATCCCCTCAAAAGCAGTGCTCTAGCTCGTAAACGCGACTCGTCAAAGGGTGAAGGCAGCGGTAGAGGGTCTGAAATAAGGGAACTCACATTCGACTCAGTGAGAGAGGATGCTATCCAGTTCGGCCTTGTCACAGACGTGGTCTATCAAATGAACTCCGGAAAGGAGGCATCAATCTACCTTGCACAGTGGAGAGGGCATCCTATTGTGCTCAAGGCTTACCGCCTCTGGCATTCCTCCCACAAGATGTCGAAGAAAAAGGGATACCAAGGAGTCGCCACAAACAAGAGGACTTACTGCATACTGGGAATGATGGAGGACTTCGCAGTCAAGGAGTTTGACTACCTGATGAACTGCTTCAAGGCAGGAGTGCATGTGCCTACTCCCATTGGTCGAGTTGGCAACTTCCTTACCATGAGGTTTATCGGAGAAGATACGGAGCCTGCGCCCCAGCTCAAGGATGTTGAGCTTGAGGACCCTGAGAGAGTCCTCGACCAGATCTTGGATGACTACTTGCTGATGTACGCAGAGGCTCACTATGTTCATGGAGATCTTAGCAAGTACAACATCTTGTGGCATCAAAAACGACCATGGATCATCGACGTACCACAGGCCTACGAGGTCACTCCATGGGCGGATATGATGAAGGTGGAGAGACTACTTCACAGGGATATCCGGAACGTCCTCTCGTACTTCGAGGGGTACAGTATTCATCGAGACCCTGACTACATCCTGGATGTGTTTCTGAATGAATATGTTCCCGACAACCTGAGGAACTACAGAGAGTTAGTGGCTAGAGAATAGCCTCTCTGAGAGCCTATTGGTAAGTTTTGGCCACTCTCACACCCCCTAGACGTCATGCTCTACCATTGCGTGATTATAAGGCATGGCCAACACATATCACTATGAGAATGGACGCCGACAAGTGGATAGTCGTCAAAGGCCAAGTGTTCAGATTGGAACGAGTCTTCAATAACCTGTTCGGCGCCCTTCTTCTCCAAAAGGAATTGTCCCGGACCCGAGAAACGTGTCTGAAGAGAACTGGCGGCGGTATATGGGCGGTATATTGGAGACCAAAGAAGAAGCGAATCGAGTGCACGCCAAGAGTACAGATTGCCGCGTAAGTCTACAACACATAGTCCGACCAAGTCTATGTATGGAAACCTCATTTCCGGTCAAGTGCAGAGAGATACGACTCTGCTTCCAGGTGGCGCCGACGCGTGCTTAGTCTACCTTGCGTAGGACTACCCTTGATACGCCAGGTATCTTCTTCAGGCTGTCCTCGAGCTCCTTGAGTGTTATTACCAATTGGTCCGGTACGAAGTAGCACTCGTAGTAACACTTCTCGCCCCTGAGACACACTCCTGTTGTGAAGATGATGTCACTCAGCTTGGCGTCGTTGAAAGCGAAGTTCAACTGCTTCAAGAAGTTCCTAGAGAGATCACTAATCTCGATTCGAAGCAGGTAGATGTCATCGCTGGAAACCGGGAATATCTTCATGACCCTGTCCTTGTGATGCAAAACTGTCAGAGCCGCTTTCTCCCCGATGTCCGCCACAAACTCGGCTGGAAACTCAACAGGTTTTCCTTCAGTAAAATGCAAAATGATAGCTGATGTCGCACCCTCGCGGTCTATCGTCACGGTCTTTTACACGTCCTTTCAGGGTCTAGTACTCGGTGTCATGACTTTCTCTCTTATTAAAACATTCTGTCGTAAATCCCCTCCTATGATGCCCCCGTCATACACCGTGGACTCAGTCGACCTCGGCCCTGCACCGGTGCGCAATGTATAATTGACACCTCTGAAACTTGTGAAACGGAGTCTTTTCTCTATGAATCCTCGTCTTTCTCAGCTTCTTGGGCTGATATTGGTGGTTGTGGGTGGAGCCATGACCTATCTCGTCTATAGGTCGACGATGGATGTTGGCGGCACACTAGAGCTAATGATCACATCTGGCATCATCGCGTGGGCAATCCTAGGTCTTCCGGAGCTCGCAATCGGGCTTTGGTTGCTGATTAGAGGCTCACGAGCCGCAAGAGTTGGTGATTTGGCAGAGAAACTGATACCTATTGTTCAGCGTGAAGGACGGATGGGTGTGGACGCCCTAGCACGGGAGCTTGCGGTTTCTCCCATTGACGCCATGGATGCAGCTGAGGAACTCGCGAGGCGTAGATTGCCTCTGGTATACATCGACAGACGAGCCAATGAGATTGTCAGCCCTGGTGCTGTGTCACTTGAGGAGAGTCTCCTCCATCTGCTTCATGCCCAGAGAAGGATGACCTTTAATCAGATATCAAGTGTTACCAACGCTACTGACAACCAAATAGTTGAGGCACTGGAAAAGCTCTCACAAGATGGCAAGTTCCGCGGGACTATTGACAAGAACTCCCGAGTGGCCTTCACGTCTGAAGCGGTTGAGCAACTACCCAAAGCTCTGACTGCCTGCAAGAACTGTGGCGCCAGACTACCTTTTCCAATCCTGCCGGGTGAGGAAGAGTACTGCCCGTACTGTGGCCACTTCAATGTGAACCGTCTTGAGAAGTGATGGTACTAGGCAAGTCCCAGACACTAAGTGACAATCCTACGGCGATATACATTCCAGATGTCTATGACCTCGGCTCCACTAGTGACATAGTATTCATCAGTCAGATTGGCGGTCAGGCACGAGTGATTGGGGAGTATCCTCAATCTTGACCCCGGTTTCGCCTTCTTCAAAGGTGAGTCCCGCCCGATAGCTACCTTTCCGTGTTCTTGTGAGAGGGCAGTGATTGTGGTACTCTTCGCAAAAGCCCCTTCTTCATAATCCGAGAACACCTTGCCATACCCACAATCAGGATGAATGTGGGTGGGACCCTCATCCATGGACAGAGCTGTGGCCCCTGCATCCACAACTAGCCTGTCTTTGAAAGAACCGATCACACTCGCCAGCACGGTAAGTGCACAGTTGTAGGCTCTGCACATACCCAAGGCCACCTGAGTATAATCGAAGAAGACGTAGTTTCCAGGACGAACTTCTGTTATGCCGTCTGCAATCACGTCACGGACCATCATTGTGGGAGTGGAACCGATGCTAATAGTTTCGGGCGCCAGATTCGGATTCTCCTTTCTGAGCAGGCTCGCAAATTGAAGTACCGCCTGGCTCTCGTCGTCGGCGGCCTTGATTATGCCCTCTTCTGACGTTGCGGAATACGAGTGACCGCCATGAGTGAGAAGGCCTGCAAATCGTAGCCTTCGGGCTTTGCTGATTCTTTCGACCAGTCTGATTGATGAACGCTTGCTAGGATCGACACCGCTTCTACCGTAGGCACAGTCCACCTTTATCAGCACATCGAGTTCCATCTTGGTCCCCTTCAGAGCAGATACAAGATGGCTCACGCTAGTAGGGTGATCTACGAGAATCTTGAGGTCCGCTCGTACCGCGAGCTGCTTGATAGCTGGCATCTTGTCCTGTGCTATGGGCACTGCAAGAGTGATGTCCTTGAATCCATTCCTGGCAAAGTGCTGCGCTTCTCCAATGGTTGACGCGGCTATGCCAGCTGCTCCAAAGTTCTTCTGCAGCTCTGCGATTTCAAGACACTTGTGAGTCTTTATGTGGGGGCGAAGCGATACGCCATTGTCTCGTGCTCTTGCTGACATGAACCTGATGTTGGCCTTCAGTCTGTCGTAGTCTAGAAGAGTCGCGGGAGTCATTAGGTCCGAAACACGCATGGGAATCCCATGTGCGCATCTCTAAAAAACCGTTCCTGCGCTATCATGGCTCAACCCTAGGTTATTCCATGTTGATCTCCCTTTATTCTCCGGCGCAGATTCAACCTTATCTCATCAATCTTGCTTCCGACTCTGCTCTTCCTTGGCCAGTAGTCCTTGATTTCCTCAAAACCATGAACATCCCAGTAGAGAGGGCAAGCACCTGTACAATAGTCAAAGTGCTTGCAGACTCTGCATCCCTCCGGTGCGAAATCCTTGGCGCGCCAGAACTTCGAGGCCCTGTTGTACCAGACCTTCTCGAAGCCATCCTGAAGCAGATTCCCCACTGCCACGCTGAAGCTTGAGCAGGGCAGCAGTCCGCCCTCTGCATCAACCGACAGCAAGCCATCGCAACATGCGCAGCTCTTGGCGCCAAGCCCGTGAGCAATTGGGTTGAACAGACAGACCGGAGTCGGCGCATACCAGACAAACTGGATTCCCTTGTGATTGGCCCTCTTCTTTACGCTTCTCACTATGTCACCAATCTCAGCGTATGTGACCTGAAGTTCGTCGCGGAGCTTGGCTGCAGTTCCTGTGTAGATCACCATGTTCATACTGAAGTACGACAGTTGCAAGTCATCCGCCAAGAAGTCAACGAGTTCCTCGAGGTGCTCCACGTTGGGCTTGCATATGGTGGTGTTGCAATGAGTGTAGATGTCGGTCTTTCTCAGGTTTCTGATCCCTT
>SMTZ1_10013771_pt1 | contig 17690 bp, 17 predicted proteins | sample DeeMarSWOR136_30_FD_25667 | JGI IMG/M metagenome (IMG submission 25667)
GTGTAAGGGATTTTTGGAAATGAAAATAGGTTACCCATGTATTAATTGGACCATTGGCTGTAAAAGTAATAAAACCTTTAGACTTAAATCATATACAGAGGAAAGACTAAAAACTACTGTAAAAAATAATTTAGAATGCTTAGAAAAGATATTAAAATATAATATTAAAAAAAATATTTTATTTTTTAGAATAACATCTGATTTAATACCATTTGCTTCTCATCCTATATGTACATTTAATTGGCAGGATTTTTTTAAAAAAGATTTTTTAAGAATCGGCGAACTAATACAAAAAAATAATATCAGAATTTCCATGCATCCGGATCAATTCATAGTACTTAATTCTCCTAATAGAAATATAGTGGAAAGAAGCAAAAAAGAATTATTATATCATGCAGAAATACTTGATTTAATGAACCTTAATTTTACGGCAAAAATACAACTTCATGTAGGAGGAGCTTATAACGATAAAAAAACTAGCATATATAGATTTATTAAACATTATAAAGAATTAAATCCTGTGATCAAAAAAAGATTGGTTATTGAGAATGATGATAGAATATATGCCCTCAAAGATTGTCTGTATATAAACCAAGAAACGGGTATTCCAGTATTATTTGATGTTTTTCATCATTCTATTTTAAATAACGGCGAGACGACTAAAAATGCAGTTGAGATTTGTACAAGACTTTGGGATAAAAAAGATGGATTACTTATGTTTGACTATAGTTCAAAAAAAGCTGGAGGAAGCATAAGAAGTCATGCAGATACAATTGATAATAGCGATTTTAAATTATTTTTAAAGATAACTAAACCGTATGATTTTGATATAATGCTAGAGATTAAAGATAAAGAAAAAAGTGCATTAAAAGCAATTAAAATACTAGAAAAGGATAAAAGATTTCTGAAAATAAAGTGATTTAATGGAAAAATCTATTAAAGAGAAATTAAGTTGTTTGTTTAAAGAACAAAGATTTGCAGTAATCGCAACCCAGGATAAATTAGAACCTTATACAAATCTTGTAACATTTTTAGTAAGAGAAGATTTTAAAAAAATATATTTTCCAACTTCCAAAAATACCAAAAAATATGAAAACTTAACTTCGAATTCTAAAATATCTATATTATTTGATAATCGTGTTAATAAACCTAGAGATATTAAAAATGCTATAGCAGGCAGTTGGTAAATCTAGGGAAATAAAAGATTTAGAAGTTATAAAAAAATTTTTAAAAAAGCATCCGTATCTGAAGAAATTTATTAATTCTGCTGATTGTACAATGATTGAGATTCAGGTTGAAAAATATATAGTTGTAGATAATTTCCAAAATGTAAATATTTTAAGCTTTTAGGATAAATGATTCATAAACGGAGAACAAAAAATTAAGTTAATATTAAAACAGAATTGCCCAGAATTAGTATTAATAGATATTTCAGATAAGATCATGCAAAATAACTATTCATAAAATATAATTAAAAATTATTTTTTATCAAAAACCTCTACTGCTACTTCGTTTCTACGAAAAAAACCTGGTGCAAAAGGACTATTGTATCTCATAAGAAAAGGAACACCCTTAATTTCAATTTCATACTTTTTCAAATCACTAAGCAGTTGCTTAGTCATTTTTTCAACTTTTGACATAGATGTATATCCACTAAATCTAAGAACAGCAAAACTTTTTTTCGGTTGAACCTGGATTTTTACCATTGGATTTGTTGGAATTGGAACTGTGTCTTTATTATAGGATGACGGTAAAACAAAAGCCATATAATTATCACGGGAGATAACTGGAGCAGTCATTTCTATTTTTTTAGAGGATATTACAGGCGCAGTCATCTTAATTTTATCCCTGACGGTATTTTCACCGGATATATAATTAAAAAGTAAACCAAAAGCACTATCGTCATCATTTGAATCAACAACAGCTAAAATCATTTCAGGATATTGCCTAATTTCAATATCCCCGATATTTTCAATAATTTTATATTTAGCTTTTTCAACCATTTCAACCAGAACCTTAATTAATATGCAACTCTAATCCTTTACGAATCATGGGAGTATAAATAATAGCTCTAATTATATCTAAAGGACCCCATATCTCTAAATTCCCAATTACAATTGTATAATCTCCTCCACTTTTATATGGATCCCAACAATAAACAAAATAAGTACCAGTTAAATTTAATTTTTCATTAAATACCGGTCCTTTATAATATGATTTATTTCCAAAAGGTTCATAAAATGTCTCACGAGGATCACCAGGTTTTACATTTTCTTTAACAATAGCTCCATAACCATTAGGTATATTAAAAGGAAGCTCTTGTCCAGGATAAGGAAGACCAGGACCAACAACTGCAAACCATGGAACAAAATTTTTATAATAATCTGCAACAACAGGAACGATTAATTCAACATACATCTTCATAGGTCTTCTAATTTTAAATTGATATACATCAATATCTTCACAAGGATTAGTATCATTGTGTTCCAACCAGGAATATACTGCTTTAGATTGACTAACAATTTTTCTAACAATAAAAGGCTTATTTACAGTAAAATCTTTATGCTCAAAATAAGGAACATGCGCAGAAACACAAATAATAATCGAACTAAAAAACATAAAGACTACTAAAGTAAATTTAAATATTTTTTTCATAGAATTACCCCCAGGTTAATAATATACAAATAAAATCTACTTTATAAAATTTTTCTAAGTATTTCTTTATATCAAATTCTTTCATTTTAAATAATCTTAAATATTCGTTTTTTCAATTGTTAATAGGGGAATAATATCGGAAGTTGCCAATTGGGTAGATGATTAAGCTACTTTTTTATTTTTTACATTTTGTCAATCTGCTAATAAGCATAGAATAATGTAAGTAACTAAAAGATAAAATCTTTATAAAATATTATAGATAATGTTAAAAATGCGAGATAAAAGATTTGTTTCACAATATCGGGGCGGACTTCTAAAAAAGAAACAGCACTATCAGTTAATGCAATGGGCATGTAATTGTGCGGAACATGTCCTGCCTCTCTTCCCTGAACCAATAGATAAACGACTTATTAATGCACTAAATGTTGCAAAAGAATGTATACAAGGACGCACTTCTGTTGGTGATGCACGAAAATCTGCAGTTGCTTCACATAAGGTTGCACGAGAATTATCAAACCCAGCAGCAATAGCTGTAGCCCGTTCTGTTGGACACGCTGTTGCCACTGCTCATATGGCAGATCATTCATTAGGAACTGCTTTTTATGCTTTGAAAGCTGTGAAAAATGTAGGTAAATCAACAAATACAGAAAGAAAATGGCAAGATAAACAACTACCATCAGAAATTAAAGAACTTATTCTAACTGCAAGGAAAATAAGAAGAATTTAAAGATACTTTAAATGTGCTTGGTATAGGTCGTGATAAATATAGAACAATATTAAGTAATTACAAATATTAAATTTAAGTTAAAATTACTTTTAACTTAAAACTATAATTTTATGCTATTCAAAATTAAAAAATTTTTTAATATTTTTCAATTTTTTTTAAGTTATAATTTAAAATTTATCATAATTAATTAGTATATGAAAATATTTCATGGTCTCGTGTTGAATTTATTAGAACATTTAATCTATATAAAAAGGTGTTCAAACTATTAGTTTAAAATTTATGAAAATTAAAAGAAAAAATAAATATTAAATTAATATGAAGAGGTAGATATGGATATACAAAAATTAGATTCAGAAGAAATAAAAAAAATACCTATTGATGATCTATTGAAAAAACTTAAAACTACTAAAAAAGGTCTTACAAAATCTGAGGTTGAGAAACGCCGTAGTGATTATGGTTTTAATGAACTCCCTGAAAAAAAAGTTCATCCTTTTTTAAAGTTTTTAGGTTATTTTTGGGGACCTATTCCTTGGATGATTGAAATTGCTGCTGTACTTTCTGCGGTTATTAAACATTGGGAAGATCTGATCATCATATCAATTTTATTATTAGTTAATGCAATTGTTGGTTTTTGGCAGGAAAACAAGGCTGATAATGCTATTGAGATGTTGAAAAAAAAGCTTGCATTAAAAGCTCGTGTTATACGTGACGGTAAATGGATTAGCATTCCTTCTCGTGAGCTTATTCCTGGTGATATTGTTCGAGTAAGATTAGGTGATGTTGTTCCTGCTGATATTAAACTTTTTAATGGCGATTATCTTCTTATTGATGAATCTGCACTTACTGGTGAATCTCTTCCAGTTGAGAAACATGAAGGAGATATTGCATATTCTGGATCTGTTATAAAGCAAGGTGAAATGGATGCTGTTGTAACTGCTATAGGTTTGCAAAGTTTTTTTGGAAAAACAACAAAGCTGGTTTCAGAAGCAAAAAAACGTAGTCATTTCCAAAAAGCTGTTGTTAAAATCGGCGATTATCTTATCACTCTAGCTGTTACACTTGTAGCTATTGTTTTTCTTGTAGCAATGTTTCGCCATGAGATGCTTTTAGAAACACTGCAGTTTGCTCTTGTTTTAATTGTTGCAGCAATCCCAGTTGCATTACCTGCAGTTCTTACTGTTACTATGGCAGTTGGTGCAACAGCACTTGCTAAAAAAGAAGCAATAGTAAGTAAACTTACAAGTATTGAGGAGATGGCTGGTGTGGATGTTCTTTGTTCTGATAAGACTGGTACTATTACAAAAAGTGAATTAACATTTGCTGAATCAGTATCTTTTAAAGGTTATGATGAAAAAGATGTTATTATTTTAAGTGTCCTTGCGTCAAGAGAGGAAGATCAAGATCCAATTGATAGTGCAATTATTACAAAGGCAAATGAATCAAAGGATCTAGAAAAGAATCTTAGCACCTTTAAAATAATGGATTTTAAACCCTTTGATCCTGTTGTTAAAAGAACTGAGGCTACTGTTAAGGATTCAAAAGGAAATACATTCAAGGTTTCAAAAGGTGCTCCTCAGGTCATTTTATCATTAATTTCTAAAGATAAAGATATTAAAAAGAGTTTAGATGAGAATGTTAATTCTTTCGCTTCAAAAGGTTACAGAGCATTAGGTGTTGCTAAAACTGATTCTAAAGATAAATGGAAATATGTTGGTCTTATAGCGTTGTATGATCCCCCGCGTGATGATTCAGCTGAGACTATCAAGAGCGCTCAGGCTATGGGTGTTACAGTAAAAATGGTAACTGGTGATCATGTTGCTATTGCAAAAGAGATATCAAAACAGGTGGGCCTTAGGAGTAATATTGTTACTGCTTCTGAATTTTTAGATAAACCAGATAGGGTTGCTCAAAATGCTGTTGAAAACGCTGATGGTTTTGCCCAGGTGTTCCCTGAGTATAAATACCATATCGTTGAGCTTTTACAGGATAAGGATCATATTGTTGGTATGACCGGAGATGGTGTCAATGATGTTCCGGCATTGAAAAAATCTGATGCAGGTATTGCAGTTTCTGGTGCTACTGATGCTGCTAAATCAGCTGCTGATATTGTTTTTACAAAACCTGGTCTTTCTACTATTGTTGATGCGTTAAAGGAAAGTCGTAAGATCTTTCAGCGTATGAATAACTACGCTATTTATCGAATTGCAGAAACTATTCGTGTGTTGCTTCTTGTTACTTTGTCGATTCTTATATTTACATTCTATCCAGTTACTGCAATTATGATTGTAATTCTTGCTATGCTTAATGATATTCCTATTATGATGATTGCCTATGATAATGCTAAAGTTCAGGAGAAACCCGTTCGTTGGAATATGCGTGAAGTACTTAGTATTGCTACACTTTTAGGGACCACTGGGCTGTTTTTCAGCTTTGGACTGTTTTTAATAGGACTCCAGGTTTTACATTTAGATCAAGCAACATTACAAACCTTAATATTCCTTAAATTGGCTGTTGCTGGTCATATGACCATTTATCTTGCTCGTACCGGTCAAAATCATTTCTGGACAAGACCTTATCCTGCCTTATCATTACTATTGACTGCTGAAACAACACAAGTTGCTGGTACATTTATTGCTGTATATGGTATTGTTATGGCTCCGATTGGTTGGGCTCTTGCTGGTCTTATCTGGGGTTATGCTTTGATTGAATTTGTGGTTTCTGATTTCATTAAAATTTATATATTTAAGTTAATTAATCACAGAGAGGTTTTATTTCATAGAAAAACACATAAAATTCCTGAAAGCAATTAATAAAACTATTAACAACATCTAACATTCGTGGAATAATGATAAGATGAAAAAAGAGGGAAGTCTTAGCTATTGGTCTGTTGTTTCAATCGGTATTGGAGGGATGGTAGGAGGAGGTATTTTTGCAGTTCTCGGTCTTGCTGTGCAACTTGGTCATGGTGGAACACCTATAGCCTTCGCATTAGCCGGTTTAATTGCACTTTTAACATCTTATTCATATGCGCGATTAAGTGTCAAATATCCTAATCAAGGTGGAACTGTAGAATTTTTAAATCAAGGTTTTGGAACAGGTATTTTCACTGGCGGGATGAATATTTTATTATGGATTAGCTATATTGTAATGCTATCGCTATATGCTTATGCTTTTGGAAGTTATGGTTCTAGTTTTTTCCCAGCATCAGAACAAATTTTTTGGAAGCATATCCTAATCTGCTTTGTAATTTTGTTATTTACTGGTCTTAATGCATTAGGTGCTACTTTTGTTGGAAAAACAGAAGAATGGATTGTTGGGTTAAAAATTAGTATTTTATTGATTTTTGTATCTGTTGGTTTGTGGACTGTGAATCTTCAACAAGTTCAACCAAGTACCTGGAGTAATTTTCCTGAATTGATTGCTGGTGGAATGATTATTTTCCTTGCTTATGAGGGTTTTGAGCTTATTGCTAATGCATCAGTTGATGTTAAAAATCCTAAGAAAAATTTACCTCGTGCATTTTATACTGCTGTTTTATTTGTTATCGGACTTTATATTCTTATTTCATTTGTAACAGTTGGGAATTTACAAGTAGTTGATATTGTTGCTGCGAAGGATTATGCTCTAGCAGAGAGTGCAAAGCCATTTCTTGGTAATGGTGGTTTTATTTTAATTGCCATTGCAGCTCTTCTTTCTACTTCATCTGCCATTAATGCAACATTATATGGTACTGCTCGTGTAAGTTATATTATTGCCAAGGACGGTGAACTGCCAAAAATAATAGATAAAAAAGTTTGGAACCGACCAATTGAAGGTTTGATTATAACAATGGTTATTACTCTTTTTATTGCTAATTTTTTTGATCTTTCTAGCATTTCTGTTATGGGTAGTGCTGGTTTTTTACTTATTTTTGCTGCTGTTAATGCTACAAATGTTAAACTTTATAAAAAAACCATTAGTCAAAGATGGATTTCAATTTTTGGAGTTATTGTCTGTTTAATTGCCCTAACTGTTTTATTGTTGCAAAGAGCGCTTACTTCACCGAGTAATATAATAATATTAGCTATAATGATTGGTTTTTCATTTATCATTGAAGCAGTTTATAAAAAAATAACAGGTAGAATAATTCAACCTATATATAAAAACAAAAATTTGAATAATTAACTTTGTTAAAATATATTTAATATTTAAGTCTAAGAGATGAAAAAATGAAGAAAAAAAATATATTATCATTAATTTTGATAGTTCATTCAAAAAAATGAAAATCTAAAAATTCATTGATTTACATATTTTGATATTTTTCGCTAGATCTAAAAAGTTTACCATTTTTACGAATATCTTTCAACATAGAATTTACAACATCGAGATTAAGATCACCGTCATTATAAGCAGCTAAAAAAGTCTCAGCATTAACACTATACAAATGAGTATCACACATCATATGAAATTCACGACAAGCTCCATTGGATACCTCATCAACAACTTCTTTTGTGATTTTAGATGTGAAATGAAAATCTTCAGAAAGAAACACATCTACACCATTTTTCAAAGTTGAAACCAAAATATTACAATCATTTACAATATCCTCAGGTTTCACACCATGATGCTTCTCCATAGAAACTATACAAGCTTTTCCAAATGCACTAGACAACAATCTGTTCTTAAAATCAATAGCTGTTGCATGTGTTTTTTTCCATCTTTTACTTGCATTATTATAATCTTTTCTAGTTATACGACCAAAGACTTTGAGTTGTTCTAATTCGGATATAACAGTTGAAGTAATAAAACATGGGATGCGATCATATGCAAGTTTCTTAACTACAATATCAACCAAAATACTATCCTTAAGCAGAAATGATGTATCAAAGGAAACACTTCTAATTTTCATAATACTGTTATAGAAAAAACTTATTTAAATAATAATATTTAACTGTTAATAATAAAACATATTATTAAGTCAGTAATATAAGATAAAAACAAATTTTTAACCTTAAAAAATGAAATAATTAAAAAAAAAATTCGGTATTTCAAATAAGATAAAAAAAAATCTTACTTTAAAATACTAGTTTGAAATTTAACTATTAACAATAATTAGAGCTAAAATTATATCTGGATATTTATTATTTATAATTTCCATTTATATTCCTTCATTTTTTATTTTTTTATCTATTAAGTAAGTATTTTTATTAATTTATAATACGTATCTACAATAGTTTTCTTAGGTTGAATTGCATATTCTAAAGAAACTGTATCTAAATTACCATGTTTTAAAGTTACACATTTATCAGTTAAACCATCTATCAACTTAATTACAGCAAAATTACCTAATCGAGCAGCCATTATTCTATCAAAAGATGTTGGATGACCACCTCTTTGAATATGACCAAGAACTACTACGCGAGTTTCTAAGCCTGTTTTTTTTGTAATTAAATTAGCAATATTATGACCTTTTGCTTTTCCTTCAGCAACTATAATTATCCAACTTGCTTTTCCATGAGAACTACCAGATTTGATTTCTTCACACATTTTATCAATATCAAAATCTTTCTCTGGAATTAAAACCTCCTCACACCCTCCTGCTAGAGCAACTTGTAAAGCAATATAACCACATTCACGACCCATTACCTCAACAACAAATATCCTCTCAAGACTAGTTGCAGTATCTCTTAAGTATCTCTTATCTTATCTAGAGCATCAAGTGCAACATTAACCGCAGTATCTGCTCCAATAGTTAGATCTACACCATTTACATCATTATCGATGGTCGCAGGAACACCAATAACAGGAATGTTATATTTAGTTGCTAAAATATGGGCCCCTCTTAAAGAACCATCACCACCTATAACAATGAGGCCATCGATATTATTTTTTTTAATATTTTTAACAGCTTTTTTTTGTTCAGATTCAATATAAAAACGTTTTGAACGAGCAGTTTTAAGGATTGTTCCACCCAGATTTAAAATTCCAGATACCGAACGTCTATCTAATTGGATGAATTTACCATCTATTAAACCATCAAAACCTTTCAAAATACCTAATACTTCAATATTATACTTATCAGCGGTACGTACTATAGATCTGATAGCGGCATTTACACCCGCACAATCCCTCGTTAAAACAGCAATTTTTTTATCCGACATAAAAATCATCTCACGGTTCATTATGTTTTATATGTCAAGAATATTCAACATATGCTGGTTGAATACAAATCTTTCTATACATTTTTTTCTTTTTATTTTTTATAAAATGAAATCTTTTAGCAATATATAAAAATTAATAGATTGGTTTGATATGTGGAATAGGTCGTTCCCAATTATATTGTACTGATGCAGATGGTTGTATTATTTTATAGTCAGGCAATGCAGGGTTGAATTCTTCTATCTTAACTATGACATAATTAATAGTATGATTCCCAATATTATGTAAAGCAATGTCAATTGGAATCCATCCAAGATTTGGTGATAGAATTTCACCCCATGCATGTGGCTCTGGTTCTGCTTTTTCGTTTCGTATGAAATATCCTGTAAGTCGTCTGCATGGAATACCACGGATCCTAGCAAGTGTTATGAAAAGATCAATGAATTCATCACAATCGCCGGTACGCACCCAATCGTTTTTCTTGCTTTTCTGGATTTTTTATGGTATTTATCAGGTAATTACCAATTTCTCTTACCCATGCAAAGAGATTATCCTCTGCAAACCATTTTTCTTTGGATATCTTCTGAAGTTGTGTGGATTGAACCGGCCAATAATACGAGCTTTGTTTGTATTTTTGTTTAATCGCAGACTTTATCTTTGATATCTCACCCCAATCCATGTTTATTGCAACTGAAGAGAGGATAGGAAAAACTTCTATTGTTCTTTCTAAAGAAATTGCATACTTTGTTCGGACTTTCTGTTGAAAAAGGAAAAACGAATTATTTCCTCTTGTTTTCAATGCACAATTTACAGGAAATTGAACAATTTTTATAGTTTGTCTATAGGAGGGATAATGAAAAAATTTTAATCGTATGACAGGTGCACGCTTATTTGCTCTAACAAAAAGATGTTCTTGATGATGAAATTGCCAGCCACGAGGCAACAGATGCTCCGTCATAATATTTCTTCTTAAGGTTGCAGACCTTAAATAGTTTATTTATTCTTATAAAACTAATAATAATTACAATTTTCTTCAGTTAATTCTTTACCATCTTTTTTCTTGATGGAATGTTTCCCTGAAACTTTGATATTTCAAGATTTGTATCTTTACCTTTTTAAAAATATAGAGAATTTGGAAAAATAGTAATCAAATTAAAAGATAGACGCAGAGGTTTGTATAAAATCAAATACAAGGAAGATAATTTAGATAGTGCAGTATGAAGATTATTATTAAACTGGTGTTAATAACTTTTTATTTTCTTAACCAAAAACTTACTTCTTTTTTCAGAAAATCAAAACCTTCATACTCCATCCATTTACCAATTATTTTCCCTTCTTTACTTTTAGTAAATCTAATAGGATTATTTCTTGGGACCTTTTTAGTAGGTATTGTAAAAAATCTATTTTGGTTTTTATCTAACAGATAAACAATTATGAAATCTGCTGAAGTAAATTGTTTTTTGGTTAAATTGCCCGCAGTTGGATATTCAGAATCCCCATTTATTGATTTTAATTCAATTCTAATGAATCTACCTCCAATTGACACAACAAAATCATAAGCATCTTCTTCAGGGCATTGATAAGCTTTAATACCTTCTCTTCTTAAATAAATTGGAAGTAATGCAGTTCCTGCTTGCTCAATCAATCTACTTGTTGCTTTCATACATCAATCCTCTAACCAATTAACTAAAACAGTTGATGATTTAAAAATGAATGGGGGAGCTTACTTTTAAACAAAATAATTATATGTTATTCAGCATTTTTTTATTTACATAGATATAGTAAAAAATAATAATATTTCTATTTATACGTTTTAACAAGTAATTAAAAATCAAATGGAATGATAGAATGAATGATAAATTAAGTGACGTTCTTAAAGATCTCTCTGAAGTTTATGATAAAAATAGTCAAAACACGTTTGTTTCTATTTACTTAAACAAACATACTTATGAAAAGTTTTTACATCAGAGAGAAGCAATTTGTAGTTCTCTTCTTAAAAAAGAAGAACAAAATAATTTTACTCAAACTCTGGAACAAATAAAGGAATTTGTTCAGAAAAACAAATTCAATAATCTTGCAGTCTTTGCATCAAATAAATATAACTTTTTTAAAGTTGTTCCTCTATCAATTAAGGTAAATAACTCCTTAGTAGTAGACTCTTCTCCCTACATTCGTCCTCTTGCAAGAATCCAAGACGAATGGGAATCATTTACTCTAGTACTACTTAACTCACATTATGCAAAAATATATTCAATATCTCTAGGAAAAGTAGATCGTGAAAAAAATCTTTCAAAAGATATCATAAATAAGCATAAAAAAGGCGGTCAATCACAAGCTCGTTTTCAACGTATTAGAAAAGGTGCAATACATGCTTTCTTTTCCGAAGTTGCGGAATATCTTATAAAAGTAGCTGATAAACAAATAGTTATTGCAGGGCCAGGTACTGCAAAAGTTCAATTCAAAGAAATACTTCCAAAACATTTGCAAGATAGAATTGTTGATGTGCTAGATATTGGAATTGACAATGAAAAAGAAATTTTTGAGGAATCAATGGATGCCATCTCTGAAAAAGAGGAGCAAAAAAGTCATAAGGCTGTGGAAAAGTTAAAACAAGAAATTCTCAAGGATGGTCTTGCTGTCTATGGAATTGATGAAACCCTTCAAGCCGCAAAAAATGGACAAATAGATCTTCTTATCATTGAAAAAGATTACAAAATCAAAGGATGCCTTTGTGAACATTGTCAAATTCTGAACGCCGGACCAATTAAAGATTGCCAAGTTTGTGGTGGACCTACAACAGAAGTTGATGTTATCGAAGAAATATTAGGGAATTCACAGATGATGAAGAAATTTCAAATCTTGGACATATTGGTGCTATTCTTAGATTCAAATAATCGAAATTTGTTTTTTTGATTTTACCTCTAATTCATCTGTTGGAACAACTTTTCTGGATTTTTCAACGCACCCTTTTTTAGTCCTTTTGCTTCGCCTATTGTGATTTCATACTTGTCTTTGACTAGCCCTTTCATCGTCTCAACTGCGACCTCTGAAGGAGGAATCCCTCTTTCTTCCTGACTGCGCTCATCAGGTCCACTTTTATCTAGATCAGTATCAACCATTGGAGGAATGATTTCAAACACCTTTACTGACGTATTGCGCAGCTGATGTCTTAAGGATATTGTGAAGGAGTGAACTGCTGCTTTTGTTGCACAATATACAGGCATAACCGCGATTGGACAAAAACCAAGTCCTGAAGATACATTTACTATAGCTGCTTGCTTCTGTTTCATCAATAATGGTGTAAATAGCTCACACTGGCGCACCGGTGCCTTCAAGTTTATGTCGATTTCATCTTCGTTTGGATTTCTGTTGCTCGCACCAGATGTGAAATCTATCATACGCTGGATACCTGCGTTGTTGATCAACATGTTAAAATCCTTGAAATTCGAGGATATCCAGGAAAATAACGCTTTCCGCTGCTGCTCTACTGATACGTCGCAGACCTTTATATAAAGCTGATGTAGCTTATGTTTTGCCTCTTTTAAAACCGACTCGTGTCTTCCACAAATTATTACTTTGTTACCTGCTTTTACAAGCGCATCGGCAAGTGCAAAACCAATGCCGGTTCCGCCACCTGTAATCAAAATCGTGTTTCCTTGGATTTTCATACTATACCTCATTCCCTATGAATACTATCTATTTTACATTGCTTCATAATATTCTTTTGGATATTCTACTTTTCCCCTACAATTTTTCAAAGCATTATCTTTTAACTCTAATGCTAAAAATACATCGTTTGGAACATCAAATGGATGTTTTATTCCCCAATTACCTGCAGGTTTAAATCCAAATCGTGGATAATATTTCGGATGTCCAACAACAATAACAATATCAAAATTATTTTCTTTAGCAATCTGTAATCCTGTTTTTACCAATTTGCTTCCTATACCCTTACTTTGATATTCTGGATGAACAGCTATTGGCGCTAAAGATAAAACAGTGTATTCTTCTTTTTCATTTTTTATCTTAACAGGATAAAATAAAATATGTCCAACAATCTTTTCTTTTATTTCTGCTACAAGAGACAATGAAGCGTTATAATCTGATGTTTTTCTAAGTGACTCAATCATTTTTCCTTCATTTTCTTGTCCAAACGCTAAGTCATTAATTTTTCTTATTTGATTATAATCATTTTTCTGTTCATTTCTAATTTTTATTTCCATTAATAATCAATCTAATAAATGATAAATCATATTATAATCTTGTCAAAATAAGACAAGGGCTAACAAAACTGTGTTTTTCTATTTATTCATTACAATATTTGAACTTGTTTTTATCAGCAAAACCATATATAGTTACGTACGTAACCTTTTTATATTTTAGTTGCATACGTAACTATATTACTTTATTTTTAATTATAAATTGAGGATTGAGAAAATGAATAATCAAGTATCAATCGGACGTTTAGCATCAATTATCTTTAGAAGTAGCCAAGTTCATATGAATAACGAGTTAAAAAAATACAATATTGGAATTGGGCAAATTTATTTTTTAAAAAAACTAAGAGATAAAGATGGTATGAACCAAGAACATCTTGCTGAGTCGTTAAACTTTTCCAAAGCAACGAGTACACGTGCAATTAAAAAATTAGAATTGGAAGGATACATAATCAGAAAAAAAGATAATATCGACAAAAGAGCATACAACGTATTTATAACTAAAAAAGGAAAAAAATTAATGAATATTTTTAGAAATATATCATCAGACTGGACTGATATTCTTTTAACTGGATTTAAAGAAAACGAGAAAGAGTTATTCATTAATTTCTTAAAAAAAACTATTGAAAATGCATCAGCAAACAAAGAAAAATAGTAGGTATCTTTATGACAGTTAAGAATGCTAGATTAATTGAAGGACCGATACAAAAGACATTGATTAAACTAACAATACCAATGATACTAGGAACTCTAGGTATGGTAATTTTCAATCTGGCAGATACATTTTTCGTAGGCCAATTAGGGACAAATCAGTTAGCAGCATTGAGTTTTACATTTCCTGTAGTATTGGTGGTAAGTAGCATAGCAATGGGGTTAGGAATTGGTGCTTCTGCAGTAATTTCACGTGCAATTGGAGAAGGAAACTATGATAAAGTAAAAAGGTTGACAACAGATAGTTTAACTCTTTCATTAATATTTGTTGGTTTTTTTGCATTATTTGGATTATTTACAGTTAATCCATTGTTTCGCCTTCTTGGTGCCTCAGGGGAGGTTTTGAGTTATATAAGTCAATATATGACAATTTGGTATTTTGGAGTAATTTTTGTAGTAATTCCAATGGTTGGTAATAACGCAATACGAGCAACTGGTGACACCAAAACACCAGGTTTAATAATGGTTTTTGCAGCATTTATAAATATTATTTTAGACCCAATTTTAATATTTGGAATTGGACCGTTTCCTCGTTTAGAAATTGCAGGTGCTGCCATTGCAACAGTAATAGCAAGAGCATCTACGTTAATATTATCATTATTGGTACTAACTTTAAGAGAAAAAATAATTACAATTAAGATACCTGAATTTAGAGAGGTCATTGAATCCTGGAAGCAAATTTTATATATTGGTTTACCAACTGCTACAACAAGAATTGTTATTCCCCTAGGTGCGGGAGTCATTCTAAGTATAGTGGCTACATATGGTTCTGAAGCAGTTGCAGGTTTTGGAGTTGCAACTCGTATAGAATTTTTTGCATTAACTGTCGTTATGTCACTTGCTAGTGTGCTTGGTCCATTTGTTGGTCAGAATTGGGGTGCTGATAAGTTTGATAGAATTAAATCAGGTATGAAATTCAGTTATAAATTTTCTCTTGTATGGGGTTTCTTTATATTCTTGATGTTTGCAATTTTTGGCAGTAGAATTGGCTCATTTTTCAGTAATGACCCCAATGTCATTTTTGTAACCAGTCTTTATCTTTTAATTGTTCCTATAGGCTATGGTTTATATGGGATTTTAGTTATGGCAACATCTGCGATGAGTGTTTTAAAAAAACCAATGGATGCAGCCATCCTAACACTTACTCAAACATTTTTATTATATATACCTATGGCATATATCGGCTCTTACTTTTTTGGATTTGGAGGAGTTTTTGCTGCTCTTCCGATATCATATTTCATTGTAGGTATTATCTCAAATTTTGTATTAAATCGAATTGTTTTATCAAGGGAAAATTCAAAAGAAACAGGAGCTATTATTAGAGGTGCTGGGCTTAGGCCATAACCTACATCCTAATACTGCTCTAAGAAACGCGCTTTTATACGAGTTTACAAAATTATATGTCTTTGATGGTTTAAAATAAACTGGAAGATTTATTCTTTTTCTTTTTGTTATGAAAGAAAATCAGTGCAACAAATATTATTTATTTTATTGTTTTTATATCTATTTGTTGTAAATAAAAATTTTTTTATTAATAACTTTTAAAAATACAAATTTATATTCAAGAGAGAAAAAAGGGAGTAAAAAATATTATGTATAAGAAAGAATCTGCTTTTATTATTGTAGTTTTATTTGTTTTTACAGGTGTTGGGTCTGCTTTCAATGTTAATTTAATCAATGAATTTATGCCTATGAATCGTGGATGGTTGTATGTTGGTGGCGCTGGAGAAGGTAATTATACAAATATTCAAGATGCAATTGATAATGCAAGTAATGGAGATACGATATTTGTTTACAGTGGTATTTATCCCGCTGATATTGTTATTGATAAAACTTTAATTCTTTTAGGTGAAGATAGAGATATGACAATTGTACAAGATGGTTTTGATGGATTTTTAATTGAGGCAGAGGGTGTAACAATTAAAAATTTTACTATTACAAGATGTGGTCAGTTTTGGAATCGTTGTGCAATTATGGTTACTACAAACGATAATATAATAAGTAATAATAAAATAATTAATAATAATAAACTAAATTGTATTAAAATAGACCATTCAAATAATAATTTGATTTCACAGAATAATATTTCAGATAATATATATTTTGGAATCAGATTAGAATATGCTAATAATAATGTAATCATAAACAATTATGTAAACAATAATAAAGCATCTGGTATGACTATATCTGCTGAATCATCAGATAATATTTTCATATCAAATACAGTATCATCAAACCTATGGGGCGGGGTTTCCGTTGGTCAAGATTGCGAAAACAACATCTTTTACCATAATAATTTTTTAAATAAAGATATATCTCCTTTTGATTCAGGAATAAACATTTGGAATGACAGTTACCCATCAGGTGGTAATTATTGGATTGAATATAATGGTAATGATAGTTTTCAAGGGGTTAATCAGGATATCCCCGGTTCAGATGGAATAGGAGATACACCATATCTTATACCTGGTGGTGATAATAAGGATTGGTATCCATTAATGAAACCATTTGGATTTCCTAATGCTCCAATAATATCTGGACCAACAAGTGGAAAAACAGGTATATCAATTAAATATGTCTTTAATGCATCAAACCCTAATGGAGATCAAGTTAAATATTTAATTGATTGGGGTGACGGAAAAACTGATAAGACTGATTTTTATCAATCTGGTATTGATGTAATAATAAACCATACTTGGAATAAAAAGGGAACCTTTAATATCAAAGCTAAAGCAGAAAATACTAATGGTTTTGTTAGTCCAGAGGCGATATTTGAAGTTATTATAACAAGAAACAAAGCAATATTTCCCAAACAAACCATTTTGATTTGGTTGTTTGAACGATTCCTAATATCTCGACTCTTGAAATCGTAATTCGTATTAAACCCATTCAACAGTTACTAAAGTCCTACATTTTGAATAAACCACAAATAACAATAATTTCCAATAACAAATTAAAATCTTAGCCAAATAGGATTAGAACAATAAAGACAGCACACACTCCGATTACGCCGATATTAGGGTTGCCAAAGATTTTGGCATTATTCATATTCATAAGATTTTTAAACCAGGAATATATGAAAAAAAACCCAGGCAGTAGAGCCATAGATATTACAATGTTGAAAAAGAAATTAAAATATATTGCTAAAAAGACATTGAAAAGGATTAAAGTGATAAATAAGAAAATGAGACTTATCAATAAAGATTTCTTTGGGCCGAAAACTACTACAAATGTTTTTCCAT
>SMTZ1_10002724_pt1 | contig 17686 bp, 14 predicted proteins | sample DeeMarSWOR136_30_FD_25667 | JGI IMG/M metagenome (IMG submission 25667)
GCAAAGCAGGACGGGGGTACCATTGACATTCAGGGGAGAGTAATACATATCGCTCCTGTAAAAAGGAATACTTTTTCGGTGATTGATAAAGCCATATATTAAAAGACTGAGTCATGCTGTGATCATCGATATCCAGGTAGCATGCTGCTTCCTCAATGGTTCCTGCATAACTCAGTGATAATGAATCGATTACACCCTGTACTAGGGCGTTATCGACCTGTATATCGATCATATGATCCACCTGACTAAAACCAACCGATTGATCTTGATATTTTACAGATTCAATCTGTAATCCGGGATTAATGCAGAAATAAAATTGCTTTAGGGATTCGGCTGTTTTATTTGTAATTCTGTATCGTGCTTCAGCCTTAATTTTATGATCCTGATGATAAAAGATAATATGACAACTTAAGGGCGTAATATTCGGTCTCTCCAGGTATTGGTCATTCAAGGTGATCATACGCAATCGTAGTTTCTGGTGATTATAGTGAATCTCCAAGTATTTTTTAACAAAAAAGATAGAGCCCAGGAACAAGAGTAATGTTGAGCCAATAAAAATTCTGCGTAACCAAATAGACTGGGGTAACCTGTTAAATAGTAGGATTGAGATAAATATGCTGAGGAGTCCGATAAAGACATATATTCCACGTTGCATCAGGATTAAATTCTGATCTACCATCCCGACAAAATCAGAGTAGATGAAAGGTAGTTTTATTCCTATGAAATCAAATATGTAAAACATTTTATCGTACAGGTAAAATAATACCAGGGCATAATACCCGAGCAGCAAAAGAACCACAACTGCCTGATTCTTGACTATTCGCATTAACAAAAATGAAAGGCCGGTCATGAAGATGACAGCAGGAAATGCAATTAACAGAGGATACATCAGATATGGGTACCAATTAAAGGTACTGTCACTGAACAAGAGATGTATCAATGCAGCGAATATCATAATGATTAGATTAAGGCTAGCAAAAATAATAATGATACCCAGCGCTTTGCCTGATAAATAGGCAGCATTTGTCATCGAGCGAATATAAAAAACTTCTAATGTATTTAACTTTCGATCGCGCTTGAAAAAATCAGTGGCTAAAAAGATGATCATACCTATTTGTACGACGTTCAACATAACCATATTGGCATAAGGTATAGCTGCTGAGAATCCCCTAAAAATACGAGGCATGGGAAATGCGTTGCTGAAAAAGATGATATCAATCAATATGAAAATAGACACCGTTAAGCCGGCAAATATACGGAATAACCAACCACGCATTAAAGTTATTATTTCATAGCGTGCGTTAGCCCATATTTTACGATAATGAATCATCTCTGAAATCTAAATTAATTATTTCTAATTTTTCTTCCAGTTTAGAGTTTTGCTCTATAAAATGAACGTAGGCATGCTCCAGATTCGGTTCAATCTCTTTAGCAGGGAATCCTTGTATATCGTCAGAAACAACCTGAACCCGCCAACCATGTTCTGAGGGAATCGTCGATATGACAGCAAAGCGCTCCTGAATAACACCCAGATCACTATCTGTCGCTTCTATCTGGAAAACGTGACCTTCAGCCCTTTGAATCAATGTATTCGGATCCCCTTTAAATCCAACTTGCCCATCAACAAGAAGTGCCATGTCATTACAGGTACTCGAAATATCTCCTACAATATGGGTTGAGAGAATTATTATCCGCTCTTCTTGCCCCATCTCTGTAAGCAAATTTCTAAAACGTATTCTCTCTTCAGGATCAAGGCCGGTTGTCGGCTCATCAACAACCAGAATCTTTGGGTCAGCTATTAAAGCTTGTGCAATGCCTAACCTACGTTTCATTCCACCTGAAAGCCTGTTTGCCAGTCGATCTCGAGCTTCATATAAACCGACTTGTTCAAGATAGCGGTCAACCAAGTCGCGCCTTTTCGCTGAAGAATTAATTTCAGCCAGCCTTGCACTATAATCGAGAAACTCCCATGTCTTAATTTTAGGAAAGGCAGAAAACTCTTGAGGCAGGTATCCTAACAAGCGCCTGATCTCTTTGCGATGGCGATTAAGATCAAGATGATCGATACGTACCGTACCCATAGTCGGTTTCATCAGGGTAACTAAAATCCGCATCAGTGTAGTCTTTCCTGCTCCATTAGGTCCCAGTAAACCGAATAATCCATTTTTGATTAGAAGATTGATATCATTGAGTGCTCTTTTACCATTCTCATATATTTTAGAAAGACTAGTAATATTTATTTCCATTCTTGCCTTTGTTTCTAAAACATTGACATACAATTTCGCTAATATATAATTATTTGACAAGGTAAACCTGCATTTTATTCCATCTTGATGTACTCATATAAACAAGATTGCACTATATTTTAATGAAGATTTCAATGGCCAGATTATCAAAATCGGTTTGACTGTATTTTTAATAATCGTTAAATTAAATTAACAATTCCGGGGCTGTAGCTCAGCTGGGAGAGCGGTACGTTCGCAACGTACAGGTCAGCGGTTCGAACCCGCTCAGCTCCACATGCCAGGTCCCACGCAATAGAACTACGCTTAAACCCGTCAGGTCCGGAAGGAAGCAGCGGTCGGTGTATGCACTATGTGCCGTGGGGTAACCTGGCATTTATATATTAGCGGATTTAAGCAGAGTAAAATTAATTGTAATATTAAAGATATTGAGTAAAATTTTTCATATATTTATATTTTCAGATTAACCTATAAATGATTAGTAAAAAAAATGACTTACATTGTTTTAGCCCGGCGCTGGAGACCACAACAATTCGATGATATCATTGGACAGAACCATGTGGCAAAGACGTTGGCCAATGCCATAGAATCTCAGCGTATTGCCCATTCCTTTATTTTCTCCGGACCCAGAGGTGTGGGCAAAACGACAACAGCACGTATTTTGGCTAAAGCATTGAATTGTGAGAAGGGTCCAACTTCTAAGCCATGTAATATTTGCGGTGTCTGCGAATCGATTACAAAAGGTACGTCTTTAGATGTATTGGAAATTGACGGTGCATCGAATCGCGGAATAGACGAGATTAGAAACCTCAGAGAGAATATTCGCTTTACACCAAGTCTTGGCAAGTATCGCATCTATATCATTGATGAAGTACACATGCTGACTAAAGAGGCATTCAATGCATTGCTAAAAACCTTAGAGGAGCCCCCACAACATGCTATTTTTATTTTTGCTACTACTGAAATTCATAGAGTTCCTCCCACCATTTTATCACGCTGTCAAAGATATGATTTTAATCGTATACCCGTAAAAATTATTATAGAACATTTACAGCACATGTGCAAGACTGAAGATATTAAAATCGAAAGTGATGCTTTACTGCAGATTGCCAAGAAAGCGGACGGATCTATGCGTGATGCGCAAAGTATACTAGATCAAATGATATCCTATTCGGGTGAAAATATTACAGCCGATCAGGTTGCAGAAGTATTGGGCATTATTGATATGGAATTATTCTTCGAATTTACTGATAAAATCAAGCAGGGAGATTTAAAAGAGCTGCTAATCTTATGCCAAAAAACTAATTCAGAAGGGTATGATCTGGGTGAATTCTTAATTGGCTTTGAAGAGCACTTTCGCAACATTTTAGTCACAAAAGCATTGGGGAATGTGGATCTAATCAATGTGCCAGAACAGTATCATGACCTTTACCTGAAAGCAGCTGATAACTTTGAGGTGAATGATTTATTGTTATATATTCAACAAATTTCTGAACTGCAGACTAATCTGAAATGGGCCAGTCATCCGCAAATGAAGTTTGAACTTACCCTGCTGAAAATGGCCAAACTGCCTACCAGTATTGATTTGGAAAATATTTTACATAAATTAGATTTAGTAAAAAAAAAAGTAATTAGCGCAGATGCGGCATCAGGTGAACATAGCATTCTTGAGCCTGAGTTGACTCTCTCAGGTATTAAACAATATTGGCCTCAATTAATTGCCCACTTTCAAAATTCGAAAGTAAATTTATCCAACGCAATTGAACTAGGAGAACCTCTTAAACTGCAAAATAAGCAATTAACATTGCAATATGATGCTGTTAACACGTTTCACGCAAGCTGGTTAACTAAAAACAAACTTGAAGTTGAAGAATCTCTTCATAAGTACTTCCAAAAACCTATAAAAATCGTTGTAAAAATAGTTGAAAACAAGAAAAAAGCCAGTGATCATAATAAAGTACAGGGTCATAAAAAGGTTATTGACAAGAAGATAAAAGAGGATCCACTCTTAAATAAATTAATTGAAGATTTAGGATTAGAATTAACATGAGGAGGTAAACGAAGTGAAACCCAATATGGCTGCTATAATGAAACAGGCACAAAAGGTACAGGAAGAGATAAAGAAAGTGCAAGACAATTTGGAAAATATTACGGTTGAAGCTTCTTCGGGCGGGGGTATGGTAAAAGCACAAGCAAACTGTAAATTACAGATTCTACATATAAAAATCGAACCTGAAGTATATGGTGAAGAAGATAAAGAGATGTTGGAGGATTTAATTGTTGCCGCTGTAAACCAGGCCATAGCAAATGCACAACAAAAGGCCAATGAAGAGATGGAAAAAGTCACGGGTGGATTGTTGGGTGGCCTGAACCTACCTGGTGGATTTAAATTTCCGGGTATGTGATATGACAACATCCTCCATATCCCCTTCTCTGGATAACCTGACGTATCAATTACACAAGTTACCCGGGATTGGCAAAAAAACAGCACAAAGATTAGCCTTGCATATTCTGCGCGGCAGTGAAGACGTTGCCAGTGAACTGGCCAATGCCATCTTAAAAGTAAAAAAAGAAGTAAAATTTTGCTTAAAGTGTTTCAATATTACTGAAGGCGAGTTATGTGCCGTATGCAGTGATTTACGCAGAGATCGTTCGACCCTCTGTGTAGTCGAAGACATCGTCGATATTATTGCCATTGAGAATAGTAATGAATATAAAGGATTGTATCACGTTCTAGGTGGTGTTATTTCGCCATTAGCTGGTATTTCTCCTGAAGATCTGAAAATAAATGAATTGATAACACGTGTAAAAAGTCCCGCCGTAGCTGAAGTTCTGTTAGCCTTGAATCCCAGTACGGAAGGTGAGGCTACAATGATCTATCTTTCTAAACTGCTTAAGGAGTATGATATTAAAGTAACGCGAATTGCCAGCGGCATTCCTTTTGGTGCACATTTGGAATTCATTGACGATACCACGATCGGACGTGCGATTCAGAGCAGAAGAGAGATTTAGTCTCAATAATTAACCTACAATTTCCATTCCCAGCCTTCTTTAGCTAATTCCGCGCCTGAGAAGATTTCTTGTGCTTCCTTTTCTATGCCTACTAAAGCATCATCATCATTACTTGGATCATGATGAAAAAGTAACAGTTTTTTTGCTTTTGCCTTCAGGGCTAATTGGCATGCCATATCGAAATTACTGTGACCATAACCTTGAAAGCGTAAATATTGATCTAAATTATATTGTGCATCGTGAATTAAAACATCACAGCCATCAGCAAATTTTAAAAGTCTTTGATCCGTTCCAACATATTGCTCAACATCTGTTGCCAAAACAAGCTTATGCCCCTGCCACTCGATCTTATAATTATAACAACCGTCTTTAGGATGAAAGTAATATTTCATATTTGAAATGACTACCTCGGCTTGATCCGTCGGATCTTCCCCTGCTCTTGCAAATTGCGGTATTTGCTGTCCTTCTACAAAATAGATTAGCATATTTTCGGAAACATTTTCAAAAGTTTTCATACAGCGAAATTCATCCATTGATACGGGGTAGTATTGGGGCTCAACAAGGGTGCGCAGGATATCTTCGATATCCACTCCCATGGTCGCTGGTCCGATTATGTGCAGATGAACATTGGGCAGATAGAGGGGTGTAAAGAAGGGAAAGCCGATCAAATGATCTATATGCGTATGGGTAAAAATAATAGTAATAATGAATGTTTCTTTTGAATTTTCTTGGTGTTCTAAGATTTCAGGAAGCAGTTCTTTACCAGCCTCTATAATTCCTGAACCAGCATCAAAAAATATAATGTGTTCTCGAGTGCGTACCAGAAGACAAGTCGTATTACCACCATAATTGGTACCTTTTTTGGGAGAAATAGGATAACTTCCACGAACACCATATAATTTTACCAAAAATTGAAAATCCTTCATAGTGCTGTTCTCTTTTCAAATAATACCCATGTGAAAAAAAATACAGAGTCACCAAGATGATAAAAAAAATGTAATGTACTTTTATAAGATAAGTTAAATGTATAAAATGTGGAAATATTAAGAACCTGATTCAAATTTTTTAATACGATCACGTAATTCAGCGGCCTTTTCATATTCTTCGTTTTCAACAGCTTTTTTCAACTCATCTTTCAAGCTATCCAGCTCATCCGTAATCGATTTCATAGTATCTTTTATGCTTTCTTTATCGCCTTTTTCAGGATCGTATGATCCGATATTCATGACTTCTTCATCTACAAAAATTGGAATCATGCTTCGTACAGCCATAGCGATGGCATCGCTGGGTCTGGCATCTACATCCCAATATTTCAAATTTTTACGTAGGCGGATAACTGCATAATAGGTATTATTTTTTAATTCCGTTATAAGCACACTGTCGATTTTTACACCACAGGTGTCTAAAAGACTCAATGCCAGGTCATGGGTTATCGGCCTGGGAGGTTTAATATTCTCCAGCCCAAGTGCGATAGATTGTGCTTCATACTCCCCGATAACAATGGGTAATGTCCGCTCACCATTTTTTTCTTTCAGGATAATTCCGCTCGCTTGAGACTGGGTCAGAAATATCCCATTTACCGACACTTCAATCATTTCTTATCACAGATTAAATGATTTAAATCGCCTCTACCGCTGAAACCTCGGGTACCTGGGTTTTTATTATTCTTTCGATACCTTGCTGCAGCGTTATCTTTGACATAGGGCAACCATCACAAGCTCCCGTTAAGCGTACCACTACTTTTCCATTTTCATCAACATCAACCAGCTCCACATCACCACCATCTGCCTGCAAACCAGGTCGCACACTTTCCAGTGCCCTTAAAACCCGTTCCTTCATTGCTCTTCCTCTACCTAACTCTACTATATTAGAAAATTATAAATTTTTATCATAAAGTCAATTTATTTTTATATATATTTTAAGTCGTTTATTCCTAAAATACAAAATTTTACCATATATAATTTATCTAATCGCTCAATAAATTTTAAATATTCTGCATTGAACTAAATTATATATAAGTATAAATTATAAAATTTAGAAGAAATTGATTTATATTACATTTCATCGATGAATTTTTTACGACTTTTCACCTTTAATTAGGGACATGATAAGCAAACACATCTTTCGAGAATACGATATTCGCGGCATTGTTAACAAAGATCTCGACGATCGGGTGGTTGAGCTGATCGGCAAGGGATTTGGTACTTATTTGAAGGAGCATTCTGCTCAAAATATATCTGTTGGTGGTGATGTGCGTCTTTCAACAGAAAGATTCCGTGTGGCTTTGATAAAAGGGTTGCGTCAGGTTGGCATCAACGTGATCGATTTAGGCCCTGTACCAACACCCGTTCAATATTTTAGCATGTTTCATCTCTCCCTGGATGGTGGTGTGATGATAACCGGTAGTCACAATCCACCTGACTACAATGGCTTTAAACTTTCTCTACAACAAGCGCCTGTATACGGCGAAGAGATTCAGAATATCAGAGAAATAATCGATCGTGAACATTTTTCCAGCGGTAACGGTACTTACCAAAGGATTGCTCTTAGTGATGATTATATAAACTATATTAAAAATAATATTAATATCGCAAGACCAATGAAAGTTGTTCTGGATTCAGGGAATGGCGCTGCATCTCTGGTAGCACATCGTCTGTTTAAGGAAATGGGAGTAACAACAATAGACCTTTTCGATAATCCCGATGGTAATTTCCCCAACCATCATCCTGATCCAACCGTTGTAGAATATATTCAGGAATTAATCAAAACCGTAAAAAAAACAGGTGCAGATTTGGGTATAGGTTATGATGGTGATGGCGATCGATTGGGTGTGGTTGATGAAAGGGGACAAATTATTTGGGGTGATCGCTTGTTGATTATCTTTGGGCGTGAAATTCTCAAAAAAAATCCCGGGGCGAAAATACTCTTCGAAGTTAAATGCTCCCAGTCCTTACCTGAAATGATCAAGAAATTTGGCGGTAAACCTGTTATGTGGAAAACGGGACATTCCTTACTCAAAAAGAAGATGAAAGAGACTGGTGCACCTCTGGCCGGCGAGATGAGCGGTCACTTATTCTTTGCTGACCGCTATTTTGGTTATGATGATGCCATATATGCTTCAGCACGTCTGGTGGAGCTGCTCTCACATAGTGATAAGAAGATATCGCAACTGCTGGCTGATGTACCAGATTATTATGCCACACCCGAAATTCGTGCTGAAACAAGGGATGATGAAGAAAAATTCAAAATAGCTGAGCAAGCTAAAAACTTTTTTTCAACCCACTATGATGTTATCGATATTGATGGCGTTCGCATTCAGTTTGGTGATGGCTGGGGATTGGTGCGAGCTTCAAATACGCAACCTGTCCTAGTATTGCGCTTTGAAGCCCAAACTCCTGAAAGATTGGAAGAATTAAAAAACTTGGTGATAAATAAATTAAAAGAATTTGGTAATTTAAAAATATAAACTATAGAGTTCAAAATAGTAAATCATACAAATTGAATAGGTCAATATATATATTGAACTTGATACAGTTATATAAAGAAATTTCCTCATGATGGAGGTAGCAAAAAAGGCGGCTTTTGCTGCTGCCGAGGTGCTCTTGGAAAATTTTGGAAAAATCACCAGAAGTGATATCCGGGAGAAGAGCAAGAACGACTTTCTTACCTTTGTGGACGAAAAATCTGAAAATACGATAATGGATATTATACATGGTGCCTTTCCTTATCACGATATACTTGCCGAGGAAACCGGAGGTAAAAGACAGGAGAGCGCGTACAAGTGGATTATCGATCCCCTTGATGGCACTAAAAATTATATCAGCGGAATACCAATTTTTGGTATATCTATCGCACTGATGTATAATAGTAAGATTATTTTGGGAGTTGTGCTTGATCCCGTTCATGATGAATTATTTACAGCTGAAAAGGATCAAGGCGCCTTTCTCAATGGAACAGCAGTCACAGTAAGCAGCAAAGATCACCTAAAGACTTGTCTGTTAGCAACAGGATTTCCATTTAAGAACAAAAATTTCTTACAAGCGTATAGCGATAGCTTTAAAGATATCTTTAATGCTACAAGTGGCGTTCGTCGTATGGGCGCTGCATGTATTGATTTGGCCTATCTTGCTGCCGGCAGATTTGACGGTTTCTGGGAACTGGGTTTGAGTCCTTGGGATGTGGCAGCTGGTTCTCTAATTATAAAAGAAGCCGGTGGTGTTGTATCGGACTTTTGGGGTGCAGCTGATTATTTATATAAAAAATACTATGTGGCCAGTAACGGCCTTATTCATGATCAGATACTAAAAATATTGCACCATCATTTTCCCAGGTTTGTGAAAATTGAATAATAAGGAATCCTAAATGAAAGCAAGTCGTATTACCGCTGGAGGACATAACCGAGGCGAGCTATGCTTAATGTCCTGTGACTCGGGTAGACCTTTAGCTGCCCGAATATTACAACATCTTAATAAAATTATCGTTCGAGAGACTGCCGGAGCTGAATTACAACTGGTGAATACCGAAGAGGTTACCTTTGCCAATGGAGAAATAAAAACAATTATCCGTGACAATATCCGCGGTGCTGATGCATACATTGTTCAAGCAGTTGATGACCCTCGATCAAATAAAAGTATCAACGACAACCTGATGGCCCTTCTCACAGCAGTCAACGCTGCCTACCAATCCGATGCGGACTCTGTAACAGTTATTAGCCCACAATATCCCTATTCCAGACAGGAAAGAAAGAAGACAAGGGAAAGCCTTACTGCTAAACAGGTCGCTTCATTTTTTGAAATTTCGGGGGCAGACCGTGTGATCACACTTGATATTCATGCTGAAGCTATTCAGGGTTTTTTCAATACAGCCAAATTAGAAGATTTACACGCCTCAAATACCTTAATCGAATATTTTAAGCAAAATTTCAGAACGGATAATCTGGTAGTGGCCTCCGCCGATGTAGGTGGTGCTGAAAAAGCTCGTTATTATTCGGGTAGATTGAAAACAGACATGGCTATCGTTGATAAAGCCCGTGATTATTCAAAAAAAAGCGTGGTCGAAAGCATGCGTTTGGTCGGTAAGGTTGCCGGTAAAGATGTATTGATACCCGATGATATGATCAGTACAGGTGGTACAATCGTTAATGCCGCCAAACTGCTTAAACATCATAAGGCAGAGAATATCTATGCGGCTTGTAGTTTACCGTTTTTTAACCACCCTGCCCTTGATATCCTTCAAAAATCATACGATAAAGGCGAAATTAAATGCGTCATGGGTACAGATGCTGTATATTGGGGTGAAAAATTTGTAGAAAATACTCCGTGGTATGTTGAGGTATCCATCGCGCCCCTGTTTGCACAAGTCATATACAATATTAATACCAAACAATCTGTATCGGAATTGTTACGCTAGGAACAGATATTGTTGACACAGTAGACAGTAGATACACGGCACACCGTGTATCTACTGTCTTGTATCAATCGTCGTCCTCGTGCGAGCCATGACAATCAGAACAGGCAATACCACTGGTTCCGCCGTCCAGATTTTCTCCATGACACGCTCTACATTCTTGTATGGATCCGCCCCCATCATCTAAATACTTCCCATGTGATTGGGGGTGATCAGGAATTGTCCATTCTGGAGGATGAGGGTAAATGCCATGACATTTTGAACAGGATACTCCGCTTGTACCACCTTCAAATGATGCACCATGACATGATTTACAGGATTCACTACCGCTGGCTTCGACCTTTTTCCCATGAAAATTTTCTGCATCGCTGTACATCCATTCAGGTGGATGCGATACACTGGCTGGTGGTGTAACCTCCTCGGCACAGGCAAAGATTAAAATCAGGATAGCCGTTAATGACAGTATTAGTATATTCTTCAAATTATGCCTTTGGCTCTTTTCCATAATATACCATCCCTAAACAATAATTTATTTTTCATTATATTTTATTTAAAGCATCTATTTATAGCCAAATATCATAGAATAAATAATCAAAGCAATCAAAAGGACACCCACGAATAACGCACTAAAACCTAAAATAGAAATCAGTTTTTGTCTTTGAATCGATACGTTCTCTTTCACTACTCTTTTCCTCAATTCCCCACTAGCCCTCAGCTCTTCATATTCTCTAGGACGATCGGTTTTGTATTCTTCTAAAGGTACTATCCCAGTAAAAATAACCTTATCCATGGGAAATGCTTCGGGCCGCAAATGGGTATTAAAGAAATGGATTGTAAAAATAAACCCTACTGCCAATAAGGCCTCATCACTATGGACTATGGCAGCCACATTGATGACCCAACCAGGAAGAACTAACGTAAAATATTCAGGAAACCATTGTATTAATCCAGAAAGCCCAATAACTGTAACACCCCAGAATACTGCAAAGTAATCAAATTTTTCCCAATAGGTCCAACGTCCATAATTAGGACGCGGTCCCAATCCAAAGAACCATTTTAGCGTGGCAAAGAATTCTTTAACATCATGAAAATTAAACATTAACGAATTCTTACCAAAAATAAAGTTAAACCAGCTGGTTTTCCTTCTACGCTTTTCTTTTACTAGTGAATATATGTGATAGAAAAAATATCCAAAGGTTGCTACTGCGGCGATCCTGTGGATTACACCTGCAGTATGAACTCCACCAAAGATTGAGGCCAAATATTCAGCCCACGGCATCGCCGAGAATTTTAACATCATACCAGTTAAAGCTAATAGAAGAAAACTGATAATAACGAAGACATGGGTAATCCTCTGCGAAGTTGAGAACCTTTTAATATAATACCTACCATCTGTACTCTTATTCTTTTTTCTGTGACGTAGATGCCGAATTGATCGCGGTAACCATAGTAATGTATGCAGACCGAAGAATCCAAATACCCCAATCAAAAGTGAGGTCATTGCCCAGTACGTATAATATATAATTGGATATTTAACAGGATCGTGATGCGTAGCGTGTGTTAAATATCCCGTGAATTGTCTGTTGGCATCCACATGACATTTTTGACAGGTTGCCACTTCATTTTTATAACCAACACTAGAATTGGGATCATTAACTGCCAGTATTTCATGGGCACCATGACAGTCTGAACACTTGGCTGCTTTTAAATATCCTAAAGTATATGCTTTTCCATGCAGAGTTTCAAAATATGTCTCAGCGAGATACTCATGGCACGATCCACATTGTTGTGTTACCTCATAAACGAATCTATCCTGTTCGACAGGACTGATGGTGTGAGAGGAATGACAATCACTGCATGTGGGGAGTACCTGTTTATCATCATCATCAATCGAAAAGTGTATACTTTTAATAAATTTCTTAAAAATTCCTCTATGGCAATTTGAACAGGTGGCCGGAATATTTTCCTTGTTAACCGATGAGCGCTCATCTTTGTGCTGCAAGATCATATGTGAATTGTGGCAATCAATACAAATGGCACTCGGAAGCAGGCCCTTTTCTGTTAAACCTCTTCCGTGTACACTGGTTGAATAATCTGAAAAAGCATTTACTTCGCTTAATTCTGCTATCAAAGGTACCTGACTGTCTTTTTTATGACATTCACCGCATAAGCTGGGAATGGCACTGCGGAAGGTTTGTGAAGTTTCGTCAAGATGGGATTTAACCTTATGATAACCATGGCAATCGATACAATACGGAACTTCTGTATTGCCCTGCAAATAGTGCTGTCCGTGACCACTGGTAAAATACTCTTCTGAAACTTTAGCATGACAATTTGAACAATCGACAAGCCCTGCCGTTTGGCATGGTCTTGCTATATTCGGATTTACATCAGCATGACATTTCACGCATGGTATATTTTCATGTTTTGAATCAGATAAATCCTCTTTCTTCACTTGTAGCGATATCTTTTCTCCATTGCTTATCTTGTGTATATCTGGTTTATCGTGACATTTTAGGCATGAACGATCCGAAAGTGTTAATGCCAGGGCTTCTTTACGTACGCGATGTGGTAAGTGACAATCGGTACAAGCTGGTATTGCACCCGGTTTTTCTTCCCATAGTTCCCCTCGTATAACTTGTAAATGGACTTCCTCAATTCTGGAATGACATTTCATACATGTTTTGGCCACGTTTCGTAAAGAAACCGAAGAATTAGCGTAACTGCGAGGTAAAATCATATGGCTGTTATGACAATCTGTACAGGTTGCTGTTACGATGAGACCCTTTTGGAAAAGTCCTTGCCCATGAATATCTTGACTGTAGTTCTCTATTATATTATGCTCTGAAATATTATATATATTGGCAACTGGTGCCCCTTCACGATGACATTTACCGCAGAGATAAGGAATGCGCATTTTATAGGTTGGGGAAACGGGATCCTGTGAAGACAAAATATCATGTTTACCATGGCAATTAGAACAATCAGGTGCGTAAAGTGCCTTTCTCTTTAACGCCTGGCCATGAATACCAGCTTCAAAATTAAGCTGAACATCATCATGACAATTACCACAGAAAACCGCGGCTAATTGCTCTTCGTGGGGAAAATCCTCAACATCCGCATCTTCATGACAAGAAATACATTCCAAATCGGCATGAACAGAGCTATTGAATACTTGCTCATTAACATAAAGTGAGACTGTCTTGCCCCCGCGTTGAGTTTCAAGATCTACATCAGAGTGACAATCAAAACAAGTCTCATTATCTGCACAATACAATAAATTTATGATTAGAGAACAAAGATAAACTGATATTATAGTGATGAAACGCATTAACGATCCATTATGTGTTACTATTCACGGAATAATGTTATGTAATGAGTTATAACTACTACTACTACACCGTTTTAATAATCATTTTCCCATTCCAGAGGATCTTTCCTGCTTCAATTCTTCATATTCCAATGGATGATGATGTTTCATCTCTTCCTCTGTTATCTGGCCATCAAGCCAGGTTAAACTCATAGGATATCGCTCAGGATGAAAAATTACAAAAAACCAATGCCACACAAATATCGCCAGCATTGCTAACCAGGCCTCAAACAGGTGTATGACTTCGGATACCTCAAACATCCAGGAGGGAAGAAATCGCATAAAAAGCTCTGGAAACCACAGGACAAACCCGGTCAGAGCCATAACAGCCGTGCCCCAGATCAAAGCTAAATATTCTGCTTTTTCAGTATAATCCCAGCGTCCAAATTTTGGCTTTTCTTTTGAGAAACCCAAATGATATTTCATGTTGGACCAGAATCCTGTTAAATCAGATATTTGGGGTCTCAATAAATATATTTCTTTACGACCTTTTTTATGGAAAATAAAGTAACCCGCTTGAATTAAGGAAACTGCTACTAAAATGACGGCGGCGATACGATGTAAATTGGAACGTATGGTTTCGGTCATTCCCAAGGAAACGAGTCCTTGCACCCAAAACGCCTCGGGATATTTCAAGGCAAATCCCGTTACAACCAGCGTTAGAAAACTAATAATTAACAGTATATGCTGGTATACCTCAAATGGCATAAAGCGTTGATAGGTAAGCTGCTGTTGTTTTAGGGCACGTCTTCTTACAATGTAATATCTAAATATGATAATATTGTGTAATACCATTCCACCAATTATTAATATGAGTAGCCAAATATAAATGCTGCGGGCATAGAAAGCGATGGGATTTCGGGCCTCCATGTCCTTTGGATGTACCGATATACTTACAAACTCAACGCCAATATTGGTATGACATTTCCCACAGGTCGCATTTAAATTTGCCGGATACACACTCGATTTTGGATTTGTTTGTTCTATAATGGCATGAACCTCATGACAACTGGTACAATTTGCTGCATCTGGCGAGCCTTTTAAGACTGCGAGTCCATGGTATGTTCTCATGTAGCTCGTAAAGCGCTCGGAATCCAAGCCAAAACGCTGCATCATGGACGCCGAAGAATGACATTTGGCACAAATCTGTGAAGATGAATTCAAGCGGTTTGTGAGGGCATCTTTTTCTTGGGGTGACTCAATTCGATGTTCACCATGGCAATTGTTACAGGTCGGCGATTCAAAGTGACCTCGACTGACAGCGCGCCAGTGAATACTCTTATCATAGGCTTCTTTTTCTTGTTTGTGACAATTACCGCAAGTTCCGGAAATATTGAGTTTGTTAAATGAAGATCGAGGATCAGACATATAATATATACTATGATACCCATGACAGTCGCTGCAGGTTGGTGCCGCGAGTGCAGGGTCTTCATGCAGTTTTCTGTCATGGATACTGTTATGATATAAGGCAACGGGACCTTCCCCTCTAATTCCTATTAATTCTAAAACCTCAGGCTTTGTATGACAATTACTACAAATTTTATCAATATTCCTATGATTGGTTAAAGATAGTTCTTCATCAGACGGTAGTATATAATGGGAACCATGACAATCATGACATCCCGCAATTGTAATTTTAGTCCCGCTATAGGTATGAGCATGAATACTTTCTGCATATTCTTCCAGGACATCTTCATGACAGTCTGTACAATTTACAGCGGGCAGATCCGGTTCATGCTCGACATCTTTAATGGAGGAGTGACAATCGATACATTCAAATCCGCCATGTATTGAATTTTCATATTTTTCCAGATCTATAAACAATGATATTTCTGTGCTATCATCAATACTTTTACTCAGATCTTCATCGGAGTGACAATCCATACATTCTTCCACTGACTGGGCAAAGAGACAAGCAGACAAGAAGAAAAGTAATATGAGCGAGCGTGTGACCATTTTAAACCTTTAACCTTTCTAACCTGAAATAATATCCCTACTGGTGACATCTAGAACAGATGTTATCTGAAAAGGCGTCGCTATGACAACTGGCACAGGTATCAAAATCATAAAGTGCTTCACGAGCATGCCTGCCACCATCTATTGTATTAGCCCAGTTGGCATAACTGTGATTACGTGGCATAACCATTTCATTTTGATGACATTCGATACAAAAGGCGTGTTCCTGATGGCAACTGAGACAGTTATCTTTATTACCCTTGGCCTGGATTCCATGGCTATTGCGATAATTCAAAGGGTGAGCTAAGCGATCCAGATTATCGCCCTCATGACACATCACACAATAATTATTTTGATGACAATGACTACACGCGTTTTCATTTATTTGTGACAGCAAACCGTGATTCTTCTGCCATATTTTGGTATGATCACTTGGAATGAATTTAAAATCAGATTCATGGCATTGCAGACAACGCTCTTTTTCTTCAACAAAATCAGCTGCACCATGACACTCTGTACATTTTTCCCTTCCGGGTAAATGTAACTCTTTCTCAGGTGTTTCATCTTGCGTAATGCCTTCATGACAGGTGATACATTCTTCCTCTGATTCAGCATGAACCTTATGAGGAAATTTTGCTTTTAAATCGACAATCCGTGTGACCTCTCTCGCCTCATCAGGATTAACATGACAAAAACCGCATTCCGTCTCTTCTTCATCATGACAATCATAACATGTTTCCATCGCAGGAAGGAGATTATCTCTTGTTGTTTCACTCTCAAAAACCGTTTTATGGCATGCCGAACAGGTAGCTTCAACCTCCTCCGCATGATACTTATGGGAAAATATCAGATCCGCCTGCTGCGAGAAAGCCATAATAATACCCAGTGACAGAAATAAACTTATAAAAATAATAAACTTTTTCATGGATAGTAATCCTCTAACCATTTCTACCATACAAAATGTATATGATTCAAGACACGGTGGTCTGAATCTTTAAAGCGATTATTTAATAATTGATACTCTAAATCGACGCGCCAATTCTCAGCAAACTTATACACAACGCGCAACGCATTGGCCAGCTGGTTTTCATACTCATAAATTTCTTCGAATTTATATCTCGAATAATCGACACTGAGCGAAGCAATCAATCCTGGCAGAAACTCATAACCATAATCCAAAACTACCCCAAGTTGGTTACCCAAATCGCCACCTTCAAAAAAAACACCTATAGATCCATTCAAATCACTTAATGTAACAACCGCCCGATGGCCCTGACCTTCTTTCAATTGAATTAAATTGTATCTGCCATTAATCGAATACCGATCTGTAATGGCATATCCTGCACTTATTCCTGCCTGGTGATACTGATAAACATTAAAGATTTTAAAAAAGGAATCTCCATAAATTTGCGGATATTGTTGTTTATAATTGAATATGAGGTTCCATTTATGATTGGGTAAAAAGCGCGTGGTGAAATATATACGGTGGATTCTTGAATTTACCAGATCATAATGCAGTTGACCTAAAAATTGGATCCACTCTAAGGAATAATTAGAAAAGTTGAAACCAGCAATTTGCCACTGGTCTACAGAATTGCTGCGCTTATGCAGGTAAGCCAATTCAAGATCGCTATTAAGTAATTGACGATATTTAATTTTCGTTCCATAGACAGCTGCCTGATCAAATTCATATATTTTA
>SMTZ1_10006555_pt1 | contig 17686 bp, 15 predicted proteins | sample DeeMarSWOR136_30_FD_25667 | JGI IMG/M metagenome (IMG submission 25667)
TAGGAATTTAATAATTGTTTTGCCATTTTTTCTGAACCATTATAAATGATTTTAGTTTGAATCATTTCTTGAGGATAATATTTTATTCCCGGAGGAAAAGAACTATCTTTCCACCCACCTAAAGCGGTACTAATATTTGCTTGCATTGGTTCTGTATTAATATATAAACTTCCTGCTTGCAATTCCATGGTGAACTTTTCGATATATTCAACTGGAGTGTATACGACTGCTCTCATACCATAATTTGAATGGTTTGCTAGAAAAATTGCATCCTCAAGACTTTTAGCTTTTGTAATACTCCTAACAGGTCCAAAAGCTTCCTCACGCCATAAAAAAGGAGCTTTCTCAAAATCAAGTATGTTTTCTCTTGGGATTTCTACTAATGTTGGTTTGTAAAAGAGTCCATAACTTTTTCCTGTGTCGATTTTTTCAGCACCGCATAGAATTTTCACACCTTTATGTTCTTTTGCTTCATTTACCATCACTTCCATCATCATTAAAATTCGACGCGAACCAAGAGGTCCTAAGTCAGTTTCAGGATCTTGAGGATCACCCATTTTCAGTTTTTCAATCTCTTTTTGGAGTAACTCAAGATAATCCTCATAGATATCTTCATGAACTATTATTCTTTTCATAGAGAAGCATTGCTGTCCTGAATTTGTAAAGGAAGCAATAATATTCCATTTAGCTACTAACTCTAAATTAACACTTGGCATAACTATTCCTGCGTCATTACCAGCACATTCAAAGACAAAATTTTTAAAAGGTTGAGTTATCATATTAACGCCTAAGTATTTTCGAATATTCTTTTTTAAGAAATCTGAGTAATCTATCAAAATTTGTTTAGCAGTATGGGAAGCTGCTACACATACAATATTTTTAACCAAATTTGATTCAATGAATACTTTTGTAGCAAAATCGCCTGGACTTATAACTAAATCATAAGCCTCATTAAAAGGAAAATTGCTCTCGTTAATTCGATCAATACAATATTTCATTGTTAATGGACATGCTGTAGAAGGTTTAATTATAGCGGGATTTCCAGTTAAGAAACTCGCTCCCCAAAAATACATTGGTAAACTCATTGGGGTATTCCGTGGTGTTATTCCAATAGTTAATCCCATTGGTTGCTTTTTTATTACAGATATTTTATTTGTATCAAGATCTGGAATCGTTTCATCATTGAGAGGAAAGATTCCGCTTTCAAGCAACCAGTCAATATTATTATATGCTTTTGTTATCATTTGAAATTCCCATTCAGAATACTTAATAGGAAGCCCTCCTTCTCTTACAATTATCTGTTTAATTTTTTCCTTGTCTTTAATCAAGACTTTTGCGATGTCTTTAATAGTATCAAGTCTTTCATCAAGAGTGGTGTTTAATAATTTATATTCCCAGTTAGATGTTCTCTTTATCTTTTCTTTTATTGTCTCCTCCGTATCGGCTTCAAGAGAATCAATTAATTCTCCAGTATATTTATCTAAAATGTCTAATTTCATTATTATCAAGTTTTTTTAAATTAATTTGATTCTGAATAATTCTTATACCATTTAATAGTTTCTACCAAACCTTCTCTTAAAGGAGTGATTTTGTAGTTCAATTTTTTTATTGCTTTTTCCGATGAATAAGAACGGTGATATTTTATTGCATTAATCGCGTCCCGAGTTAAAAATGGTGTTTTTTTAGTGATTTTTGCTTTAATTTCCAATAAACATGCGTATACTTTAGCAATCCACATCGGAATCCTCTTTGCTTTTTTATCCCTAGAAATCTCAGCAATTAAATTAAGATACTCTACAAATTCTATATTTTCTCCCCCAAGAATAAAATCTTCTCCGGATATATCCTTGTTTTCGACCACTTTTGCTAAACAGTCTACTACATCATTTAAGTATGAGAAACATGCAATAGATTTTCCTTCCCCGGGACATAAACCTAAAGGTAGAATTTTTCCCCTCATAATATCATATAGCATTCTACCGAAAATATTGAAGTCTCCTGGTCCATATACTATCCCTGGATAAAAACTAGTCACGTCTAATCCTTTAGGGATATATTCTTCTACTAACTTTTTCGCTTCACATTTAGATCTTTCATATTCCATACAAAACTTTTCATTTTCATGATCTTCATCAACCGGTTCTGGAGAAGTAGGGCCTAAAGCTGTAAAAGAACTTAAATAAAATAATTTTATTTTCTTTTCAAGAGCAAGATTTAATATGTTTTGTGTTCCTTTAACATTAATATCATAGTAAATTGACTTTTTTCTTGCCCATATTCCTGTATATGCCGCGAGGTGATAAATAACATCAATTCTATTGATAGCATCGTTTAGACTATCATTGTCTCGAACATCCCCTATGACATATTCAATATTATTTAATTTTTCAAAAGGGGTAATATTACTTGTCTCTCTAACAAGTAATTTCAACTTATAACCTAATTCATGAAGTCTCTTAACTAAAGGAATTCCTATGAAACCTGTACCGCCTGTTATTAAGATAGAAACCATGATAATATTATACCATTTTCTAATGAAAATTATGTAGTTAAGAGTTACATTCAATGTTAAATCTTGTGGAATTCAAAATATTAATTTTTCAACAATATGTTATTCCTTTTTTGTTATTCGAAAACCTTATTTTCTTCTTTTCTTTTTATATTATAAATAATTTTAAATTTAGTTTGTAAGAGGATATTTCTTTTTGAAAAATCAAAATTTGTGGTCTCAAAGCTTTATAAATGAATCAGAGTTTAGTTTCGAAAAGGATGAGTTCATAAAGGCTAGACGGAAGGGAACACGACGCTGGGTAATAAAGCATATTTTATATAAGTCGAATAAATATTTAATGGCTTTATTCTTCACTTTAATTATTTTAACATCGTTTTTTGGCTCGTACATTTCTATTGTATTCGGAAAAGCGATTGATGCTTTCAAGCCAGGTGGCTCAACTGACCAAGTAGTTAGCTATACATTTCTAGTATTATTTATTGGATTGGGAACTCCATTTGCGGGATTATTAGCAAGAACGTTTCGGGAAATTGTTGCACAAAGAATAGAGAGAGATGTGCGTAGAGAGTTTTATTTAAGTTTACTAGGTAAAAGTCAATCATTTCATGATAATCAGAGAATAGGTGACATAATGGCAAGAGCGACGAACGATGTAAGACTTTTAAATTTTTTAATATCACCAGCGTTAGCCATGATTTTGGATGCGATCATTAATCTAATTATACCAACATTATTAATAGGGATCGAATACAGACTTGAATTAATGTTAATTCCAATCGTATTTAGTATTATATTTATTTTTTATCTAAGAAGATTTCTTAAGAAGTTAGCACCCCCAACAATAACGCGGAGAATTGCCTTTGGGTTTATGAATACTGTGTTAAATGAATCTCTAAGTGGTATCGAAGTTGTAAAATCTATGGCTCAGGAAGAAGATAGTGTTGAAAAATATAAAGAAAGCGCTCAAAGTTATCGAGATGCGGGTATTGAGCAAGGAGATATACAAGCAAAATATCTTCCAATTTTACTTCTTTCAGTTACAGTTACTCTTGGTTTAACAATCAGTATCTTTTATGATAGAGAGATAATGCCTATTGGGAGTATTGTTGGGTTGGTAGGATTGTTATTACGGTTACGATTTCCTGTTAATGCCTCAATAAGATCATTTCTGATGGTACAAGAAGCGATGGTTGGTGCGGAAAGACTATTAGAAATAATGAACAAGAAATCAGAAATTTATGATCCCGTTAATGCGATATCTAGAGAAATAGGGGGGGCTATAAAATTTGAAGATGTTACTTTCTCTTACCCTGGTACTCAAAATAAAGTATTAAAAAATATTAATTTTGATGTTTCAGAAGGGCAGACTGTAGCAATAGTGGGAACTACCGGATCCGGTAAAACTACCCTTACTAAATTAATCTCACGCCTTTATGATGTTGATAGTGGTCGAATTTTAGTAGACGGAATTGATATTAGAGACTATTCTTTGCAGTCTCTTCGCGACCAAATCGCTTACATTGAACAGGATATTTTTATCTTTTCAGACTCACTTTATGAGAACATCTCGTTTGGACGAGAAACCTCACAGGAACAATTAATAACTGTTGCTCGAGAAGCACAAGCTCATCAATTTATTAAGGATCTACCAGATATGTATGAAACAGAAGTAGGAGAAAGAGGAGTACAATTAAGTGGAGGTGAACGTCAACGAGTTGCGATTGCTCGTGCTTTTCTTACAGAACCCAAAATTTTAATTTTGGATGATTCAAGTTCCGCAATAGACTCAGAAACTGAAGAAAGAATTCAGAAGGCAATTTTCAAGATTTTAAAGGGAAGAACTACCTTTATTATAACACATAGACTTTCTCAGATTAGATGGGCGGATTTGATATTAGTTTTAAACCAAGGAGAAATAGTTAATCAAGGATCACATGATTACTTATTACAAAATTCAAAAGAATATCAAAAGATCTTTATTAAACGTTTTGATAAATCATTAAATGAACTCCTAGGAGGGGAGTAATTAAAAAATGGCAGGAAGAATGGGAGGAGGAATGGGAGGAAGAGGGGGTGGAAGAATGGGATATTTTGGATTAGATGAAGAAGGATATGATAGATTATATTCAGATAGAGAATTAGTTTCAAGAGTTGTAAAATTATTTAAACCCTATAAACGTTCAATGACAATTGTAATTATCTTCCTAGTTTTATCATCATTTACTTATGGATTAACTCCCTTTTTTATGACCCAAATCATTATTCACCTTGAATTGCATTCAGATCCCTTCATTTTAGTTATGTTTATTATCTCCACCTTTATCATAAATTCATTAGGTTACGCTTTTAACTATGTAAACAGACGAACTTCAAATCGAATGGTTTATGGTGTATGCTATAATTTACGTAGACAAACAAATTTAAGAGTCCTCGAACAAGATCTCTCTTTTTTTGATAAATACCCAACAGGGAGAATAGTAAGTAGAATAAATTCAGATGGGCAAAAGTTTGGGAGTTCTATTACCATGTTTACGGATTTAATTGCTTCATTTTTAATGTTTATAATTGTGATTATCCCCATGATCTTTATAAGTCCCTTATTAACAGGAGTATTTATGATAATGGTTCCTATTGTATTTGCATTTACACTCTCTTTTCGCAAGGTTTCAAGAAGGAAATCTATGTATGGTCAACGTTCTTTGGCACAAGTAAATGCATTTGTACAGGAATCAATGGCAGGAATTCAAATAATTAAAAGTTTTCGTCAAGAATCTAGTCAATTCAAAAATTTTGAGGCAATTAATAATCAATCATATAGAGTGAATATGAGTAGGGCTATATATTTATCTATTCTTTTTCCAAGCTTAGATTTTCTTATAGCTATATTATATGCTTTACTCATTTTTTTTGGGGGCGATTTTATTATCCAGGGAGAGTTAACTGGTTCAGTTATTTTTTTGTTTCTTCAGAGTTCATTAATACTTTTCCAACCTTTGCTTCAAATTGCTAGTTTTTGGCCTCAATTTCAAGAAGGATTAGCAGCTGCAGAAAGAATCTTTGCTCTTCAAGATTCTCAATCTTATATTAAGCAAGGAGATCATGTTTTAGATTTAATAAAAGGAAAAATAGATTTTATAAATTTAAAATTTGAATATGTACCAGGACATCCTGTGTTCGAGGATTTTAATTTAGAAATTCAACCTGGAGAAACTGTTGCTATTGTAGGGCATACAGGAGCAGGCAAGTCTAGTTTAACTAAAATTTTATTACGTTTATATGAGTTTCAGTCTGGAGACGTTCGTATAGATAACCATAGCATACGAGACATTTCACTTTCCGAATTTAGGAGATCAGTTGGATTTATACCCCAAGTCCCATTCCTATGGGCAGACACGATTGAAAATAATGTTAAATATGGATCACCAGATGCAACAAGAGAAGAGGTAATATGGGCTCTAGAACAATCTGGTGGTATGGATTGGATTCAACATCTTGATAACGGGTTGGAAACATTTATCCTTGAAAGAGGAAAAGTCTTATCGATGGGACAACGGCAATTAATTGTGTTCGCAAGGGTTTTATTACAGAATCCATCTATTTTAATATTAGATGAAGCAACTGCATCTGTAGATCCTTATAGACTCACTACAGTTAGACATGTAGATAGGATAATCGTACTAGATCACGGCAAGATTGTAGAGGAGGGTAATCATGAATCTCTTTTACAAAAAAACGGATATTATGCAAGATTATATAATACATATTTTAGACACCAATCATATGAGTTTATGGAAGAGATCAAGTCGAAACAAACGGAAGAAACTTCCTAAATCATTGCATAACATTTAATTATTCTTAAATAATTCATGATAAATGAAAAAAATTAAAGTTTTAAGATAATTGAAACTTTGAAATGTACAAAAAGAAAATTAATAGATTCTATTCTCAAATAGATTTACCATTTCAAGAGACAAAACAGGTTTATCTGGAAGATATATTTAAAACACTTGAGAGAGAATTTAACCTACGGAAAAATTCTAAACAATTTTTCTTAGATTTAGGTTCTGGAACCGGTCAAGTCATAATTTATTCAGCAATCAACTATGAGATAAGATCAATCGGAATTGAAATAGATCCAATTCTCATAAAAGAAGCTAAAAAATCCATTCGATTATTAAAAGAGAATAATATATCAAAAAGAAAAGCACTCCACAAAATAACACTTCTCCTTGGAGATTTTTACTCCCATAATTTAAAGAATTATGATTTTATTTACATTTATTCCTTACCTACAATGCAGAAATATCTTAAACATGTCTTTCAAACAGCAAAAAGTAGAGCTATAGTAATTTCTCACATGTATCAATTAAAAGGTCTTACTGAATATTTAGAATTTAGATTCAAATTGGATCATAATAAGGAAATTCAAGAAGTATCGACATTTTTTTATAGAAAAATCTGATTTGAATAGAGATCTTTAAATATTAATAATTAAAAAACCATTGAACTTACAGCTCAATAGTTTGTATTTTTTTATTACTCCAAAAAATATAATTATAAATAAAAGCAAAATAAATAAATATATAATTTTAAAAATTGGATAACTCTATACTAAAAATAGGTGTAAATATAGAAATGGCTATTTCCCCAGAAGGATGGTTAGATGGTCTAACATCAGCAGGTATAGTTCTTTCAGCAACTCTTTTCGGATTATATACGTTATATAAAGCACTGAGATTAAAGGCTACACTTCTTGGCGTTGCTGCTCTTACCATGTTTTTTGTGGGTCTTTTATGGTTTGGACCTTTTGTTGACCTAATATTTTTGATAGTAAAAGAAGAGAATATAGAACCATATAGAGCTTATGCGCTCTTAAGTTATATGTGGGTCGCTCCAACTCTGGTTTTTGCTATATATCTAGGGGGTGAACTTATATGGCCAAAAGGAAAATGGATACTAGTAGTTATTTATGTGTTATTAGGTGTCATCTTTGAAATGTTCCTATGGTTTAATACATATTCTTCATTTGAAGAACTTGCTCCAACAGATCCGGGTGAAACTATAATAGCTGCGAGTTTTGATCGTACCCATCCAACATTTATATTAGTTGCTATATTTTTAGTTTCTGCATTAACATTCTTAGGAATTGGTTTTATAATAAAAGCCAAACAGGCAACGGGTGAATTAAGAAGGAAGTTTCTGTTCTTAGCTATTGGATTTATTATTTTTGTATTTACTGGAGCTTCAGATTCGTTAATCGAACCTGGACCCCTTTTAGGAATTATTCGAGGGGCTCAAATGACTTTTGCTATTTGGCTCTATTTAGGACTTAAAACCTAAAAAATAACAAATAGTTCATATATCTTTACTTTTTTTTAATAATTTTTATTTCTTTTACATCTTTAACTATTTTCCATTGATTTTAATTACCATCTCTTTCAGATACAATTTCATGAAATATCTTTGACTATTACAGTAGTCTAATTTTTGATTGATGGTTAAATCGGGGCAATTAGATAAGATACAATGAATATCATTTGAAATCGAAAGATATTCTGTTGTTGTATCAGTTATATTTTGCTCAAAATTATAAGTTTCTAATTTATCATTAAAATTTAGTTTCTTTTCCTGATTTAATGAATAATTCCTAACTGAAAATTTCCTTTTATAAATATTTAGAGAAGTAATTAGTAAATCAGAAATAAAATCAAAGGAATCTTTTGATTCGATATGGTTAAATAACTCTAAGACGAGTTCAGAAATATGATTATCATTTTTTCCCTGAGAACCTATTTGGTTTAAATTTTCTGATCTCACTAAGCTTTGATTATTTAGAGTTGAAATTTCAGTAAATGATTTATTAACAAAACCTTTTGAAATAATTTTTCATCTCAGAGAAAATTATAATTTGATATATATTGCAGCAATTACATATTTAAAATAAAAGCCCCTTATAGTTTAGTATTAATTCGACAAATATACATTTTGAGGGCAGGTTCTTTAACTAGTTCAAAATTATTGAAATTTCCACAAGTTTGACAAAAAGTAAAATTTAAAAATATCAAATTAAAATTAGTAATACTTATAACCAGTAATTTTTACCAGAATATCTATGGTTTTTTTATGTGAAGAAATTATCAGGAAATGGAGAAGAAAATTCTAAGATCTAAAAATAACGAATCAATTATTTTTTGTATCCTCGATTTTTCAGATAAACTCCGTAACTCCATAATCGATAAATACTTTTAGCGGCAGCTTGAGCTGAATCATAAACCATTATATTATATTCTCTGGTTTTTTGGTAAAACTCATCTATTAAATCTATAGATTCTTTTCGGGCTCTGGATGAATTAAATATGCTAATTATATTTTTATTTGAATCCTGTGATATAGTATTAGCTATGGTTTTAACTACATCCTCTATATTTATTCTTTCCGAAGGATACCATCCTGGATTAATTGTAGTCAATATGGTGGATAAATGAGGTTCTTCATTTAGTATCTTCATGACTTTTATCATATTAGTATAACCACCATTCGCTCCAAATTCTAATGGATTTGAGAGGTTTGAATTTACTTCTGGGATAAAATCCATTATTTTTTTTTGAGATTCTTTCGTTATCTTAGGTATTTTAAGCCCAAAAGCTTCGCACTCGTCAGTTATTTCGACTGCAGGTCCACCTCCACCTGTTATGATGGCAACATTCCTATCTTTAGGAATTTTACAGATAAGACAGGTTTGTATCATTTCAACTAGTTCTAAAAAGTTGTTTACGAGAATTGCACCTGTTTGACGAGCCATTGCTTTCCATAGTTTAATATTACCAGCTAGTCCACCAGTATGACTTTTAACTGCGCTATGACCTGCTTCTAATTTACCACCTTTCCAGATAATAACAGGTTTATCCTTAGTGGTTTCTTTTAATAATTGCACAAACTTATTTCCACTTCTCTTTAAATTTTCAACATACATAGAAATAATTTTAGTATCTGGATCAGTTCTGAAATAATTTAAGAAATCAACTAAGTCAATATCGATTTGATTACCAAGGGATATTACCTTTGAGAAATTATAACCTCCAAATATCCCAATATGTGAATGCATACTAGCTAATCCTCCCGATTGACTTATAAAAGCTACAGGTCCGCTTACTTGGGGAAGCCTATGTGTAAAGCCAATATGACCTTTTGGATTATAGATCCCCATACAATTAGGACCAAGAATTCTTATATGGGTTTCTTTTGCTTTTTCTAAAAGCTTTTGCTCAATTAGCTTTCCTTCTTCTCCAAGTTCAGAATATCCGCTGGAAAATATGTGTGCAAAAAGAACACCTTTTCTTCCTAATTCCTCGATAATCTGTGGTGTGATTTTAGCTGGAACTGCAATTATCCCTAAGTCGATTGGCGGATCATCTGGTAAAGAAGAAATAGAGCCATATACTTTAAATCCTTCAATTTCTTCTCCTTCATATTTTGGATTAACTGGATAAACCGGTCCAGGATATCCATATTCTTTAAAAGTCTCTAAATAATGTGCTCCTCCCCAACCTCTTCCCTTACTAACCCCAACTACTACTACAGCTCGAGGATTAAATAATGCTTCAAAGGGGATGTTTTCTCTATCAAAAGGTATATTGGATTCTTTAATATCTTTTTCTGAAATAAATTTTCCCTCGCGATCTTCACATGTAGTTATTTTTAATCACCACTAATTAAAAACCCTATTTCCTTTATAGCTAAATTAATAGTAAGTAAAAAATTTTATTAAAAAAAAAAAGATTAGAGATTTGATCCACAATTAGGACAAAAGTTCCCAGTTCCCTCTAATTTATGTCCACAATAAACACAAAAATTTTTTCCCTCTGTCGGTAAGGGAGTTTCTAATTTTTTAGTAGGGGGAACATATTCTTTTGCTGGTGAATACACAATTGCTTTACCTAAAACAATCTCACCTGTTTCTGAGTTAAAACTATATTGAACGGTCCCCTTAGCACGTAGGTCTAACAAAACGCGCAATATATCTTTGGGTCTCATTCCAATTTCTAATGCTATATGTTCGAGTTTATGAGTTCCTTCAAAATTTCTCTGGATAAGTGCATTTTTGACTACTTGTTGATATTTATAATTTCTATAGAGTTGCTGAAATCCACCAATAAAGATAAAAAAAGCAGGAATAAACATCCAATAACCCCAATCTTTAAGACCTATAAAGTCTACATCAAAAGCTCTAAAAAATAAAGATAAAATGGCAACAAAAAGAAATACAATAGCAGTAGCAAAGGTCCCTATAGCTGCTTCATAAGATTCTTTATAATAATATCGATTTTTATACTTATCACTACTCAAATCTATCAACTTTTATTATTAAAATTTGTAATCATTATGATATAACATTATCATCAATATATATTTTTTAAATAGTCCGTTTTTTATTCAAATATTAATTTTAGACATAGTAGATTGTGATATATTTTCATGTTAACCTTGAATAAATTAACTTAAACGGTTAAATTCTTCTAACCAGTCAATTTCTTTATTCATTTGCTCATATACCTTTATGTTGCCAAAATCACCACGAAACTGATCTTTTTCCATTTTAACTATTCTGACCTTCCAATTTCGTTGATTGATTCCATAGTTAATTGCCTCGGATAGTTCAATTTCTCCCCGCTTTGATGGCTTTAGGTTTTTTAATACCGGGAAGATCTCTTTCGAAAAAATAAAAATACCACAGTTATTAAGATTTGAGTTAGATTTACCTTTACCAGGTTTTTCTATTATGCCTATGCAATAATCTCCTTCAGAGTAAACGGCAGCTCCTTTATAGGGATCATCCATGAAATTTGTTGTTAATATGAAGTCTTGGTCTTCTTTCTCGAATGTATTAATAATTTCCTTATATACGTCATAGGAGACTAGGATATCCCCCCAGGTTAAAAAGAAATGATCTTCCTTTATTAAATCCTCGCAAATTAGTAAAGCTCCTCCTGTACCATTCAGTTCTTTCTGTTCTATATATTCAATTTTAATCCCCCATTTATCTCCTTCTTTAAAATATTCTATAATTTGTTCTTTACGATAACCAACAACAATAATTATATTTTCAAACCCTGCGAAAACAAGTCCATTTATAATAAATTCTAATATAGGTTTTCCATGAAGAGGAATCATTGATTTCTGGTAGGTGTTAGAATAGGGCTTCATTCGCTTTCCAAATCCAGCACATAAAATAACTGCCTTCAATTTTTTTTTTTCACCAACAAATTCTGCCCTAATGTGAACTTTCAGTCAGATGATTTTTTTACTAATAATTATATTATTCTGATATCACTGAAGTATTATAATTAGATAATAGTTTCCATTTTTTAGATATGATTAGTAAATTTTGAGCAGTTTTATTTTTTTAATTATATATGACCTGTTTTACTGAGATTAATGATTTGCGACGTTATGATTATAAAAGATGGATTACCGTTATTGTCGAAAAGTTTTTCTAATTCTTCTAATGTTAATAATATGTTTTCGGAGATAGACAACCTAATAATGGTATCGGGTTTTTTTACAGCTCTCAATTCTTTTTCTGATTCATTTGAGAATTTGGGAACTATAAGTGAGCTGAAATTAGAAAATAATAATCTAAAACTTTCTTTTTTAAAAGATTCGAACATTCCGGATTTGATTTTTCTCGCTACTTATGATAATAATTCAGAGCTCGCGAATGTACAAAAATTTTTAAAAATAATTTCTAACCTTTTTCTTAAAAACTTTAATTATAATCAAATTATTAATTGGAATGGGAGACTAAACAGTTTTAAATCATTTGAAAGTATAATTGAGCAATATATTGAAAAGGAGGAGAAAGAAGAGCAGGCTCAATATGATGATAAAGTGTTTGATTGGTTGAAAAGTTTTGAAGATAATATTGAAGATGGTATAATACTAGAAAATATACCAGAAAAAGTTGAAAGTCTTCCTGAATATTATGACTTTGTCCCAGTTTTTACGACTGAAAAGAAAATTAATCCAAAACATTATTTAACAGGAGAGATCTCATGTAAAATATACGAAAATATAGATGGAAAAAAAAATATTAACCAAATCACCAAAGAACTTAATGTAGAACAAATAAAAGTATATAGAATTTGCAAAAATCTAGTTAAAATGGGTTTTATATCCCTTACGTAAAGATTCTTTAATTTTTACCACAAAATGATATCGATCTTTAAAGATAATTTTGTTACACTAACAATAACAAATTTTTCTTCCCAAAATTTTATTATCTATTAATTTATAATGCATTAGAAAAAATTTCTAAAAATTTGAATAATTGGTGTAATAATATAACACTACCAGATCTCAATCCCAACTCTATTGATCTCTTGATAACTGAACTAAAGAAAGCTACTGGAATGATATTTGAGCATTATCAAAGGAGCTTTTTAGAAAAAAGAATTTATTACAGAATGAAATATCTTAATTTAGAATATTATTAGCAGTATATATCATATATTAACTCGCATCCAGAAGAGGTTGATTTATTTTTAGATAAATTTACGATTAATTACACTTACTTTTTTAGAAATTTTAATGTGTTCGAAAGTTTTGAAAAATTCATAAAAATATATGTCGAAAGTTTGAGAAGACCTCTTAAAATATGGTCAGCCCCATGCGCTACGGGGGACGAACCTTACTCTATTGCCATAATATTAGATCAAATCAGAAGTTTAAATAAAAATTTTCCAGATTTTGAAATAACGGCTTCTGATATAGATAAAAACGCTTTAAAATTGGCAAAGGAAGGAATTTATGGAGAATATGCTATACATGAAACACCAAAATTTTTATTAAATACATATTTTTCGAAGAGACATACTGAACTAGGACCAAAATATCTTATTGATAAAAGAATCAGAGCAAAAATTAAGTTTCTTCAAGAAGATATAATAAAGAGACATAGTATTAATGAAAAATATGATGTAATTTTTTGTCGGAATTTTATTATCTATATAAATCAATATGCTCGAGAAAAATTAATGAATGTTTTGGAATCTCGGTTGCGTAATGGTGGTTTATTAATATTAGGAGGTTCAGAAACATTTGCTCCTAAAAGAACGTGTTTTGAAACAATTAGTATTAGGGATAGATTCTATATAAAAAATCTATCTTCCATGGATGAAGAATTTAAACGAAAAATATATAATTCATTCCAAAGTCAAGAAGCAAGACAAGATAGGAAATCTTTAGATAATAACAATCAAAGAATCTTTATGGGAAAAAAATATTTGTCTGAAATAGTTGAAAAAGCTAATATAATCGAGCTTAGGGCACCAAATCTTGAAAATCAAGTTGAATATAAACCAATTAAAGTTCTTGATTTCAAAAAAGAATTAGAAGCAAGAAATCTGGATAAGGAAATAAAAATAGAATCTTATACCCAAGAAAACACCAAATCTCACAAACTTCCACAAAATAAGAAAATAAAACCTGCTGAATTAAGAATTACAGGGATAGTTGTTAATAATGGAAATGATATCACTTCACATAAAAAGAAAAAGGTAAGTACTAGTGCTAACACTAAGCCTTTAGAGAGAAAAAGGATTCCTCAAATTGAAGAAAGAGAGAGATTAATAACACAAAGAGAAGAAGAACTTAATTTAAAAGAATTGCTTTTAGAGAAACGAGAAGAAACACTTGAACAACAATCTATTTTCCTCGAAAGAGAAATGAAAAGATTGGAAAAGCGAAGAAAAAACATACAGAGTCTTTATAGAAATGCAAGGGAAAAAGAATTCGAAGTTGATGATAAGACAAAAAGATTTAATCAATTATGGGATCGATTAGAAAAGCGAGAACAAGTAATAGAACAAAAAGAAAGACAATTACAAGATCGACTGAATCAGGTAGGACAATATTCTCGTCAAATAATACAAAGAGAAATCCAAATTAACAATAATTCAAAAGAGATTGAACTTAGAAAAGAAGGAGAGAACTATATTGCTCCTTTTGATGAAAAAAGATATGATAGGGTTGAGAAAGCTAATAATAAGAAAGAATATGTGATCCCTATGGGATATTACAGCTTAATCAATTCCTTTGATAAAGACACTAATGCCACCAAATTTTCTGTTCAAGGATTAGGTTCAAGCATATGCCTTATTCTAAAGGATCCCATAAATAACATCTTTGGTATGTCGCATATATCATTACCTAATTCTTCAGCATCAAAACAAGGTTATCATTTATTATTTCCTCACACATTTGCTGATACATCTGTAAAAGATTTATTTAACAATTTATTATATAATGGTGCTAAAGAATCAAATATTAGTGCCCTCATTGTTGGAGGCGGTAAATTATTCCTAGATTATGACATGACTTATCAAGAAAATTTAGACGTCGTTAAGAAAGAATTAAATTCTTTAGATATTGTGATTGAAGCAGAAGATACAGGTGGCTTGAGTGAGAGAGCTATAGTGTATGATACTATAAATGATGCTCTATATGTTCGGAAGACATGGGAATTCCAATATAGAAAAATAGCCTAAAATTTCAGCTTTTAATATCGAAATATATCAAAAACCCAAGCCCTGCCTCCAGCATCATTAATCGCTTGAGCAACTTGCTCTTGTTTGCCAGGTGCTATCGCAACCATACAACCACCCCCTCCAGCACCCATTTGCTTGGCTCCTAGAGCACCTGCATCTTTTGCGGCATTACATAATTTAATTATTTTTTCTGTATCCGCTTTAATAATTGCTTCTTGTTCTTGCTGGATATCCATAAGTTTTCCTAGTTTCTTAAAATCTCCTTTTAAGAGAGCGTCCTTAGCTTCATATACACCTCTTTCTATGACTTTAAAAGCTTTTAATGTTATGGGATCTTTCTCTTTCAGTTGTTTTTTGACTCTATTCAATATTGAAGAAGCCTTCCTTTCTTCCATTGAATCCCCAACAACCACAGGTAAATTTTTCACATCTAAATATTCAACACTAGGATTTTCGTCGGTATGAATAAAAACTATTCCACCATATGCCTCAGTATATTGATCTAATCTCCCACACTGAATGTCAAGGTCATGATTTTCACCTAAATATGCTAATTCAGCAATATCCCCATTTGAGAGGTTGAGATCAAGGGCTTGGTTTAACACTTTGATAAAACCTATAGAAAGAGCTGCAGATGTAGATAATCCTGCTCCAATTGGAATTTCTGAACTTACTTCAATGTAGAAGCCTTTTTTGATATAGTGTTTCAACCTTTCATATAAGACACTCCAATAGGCTAAATCAATATTTTTTGATGGTACTTCATCAAGAGTAAATCTTACTCTTTCCTTTGTATCATGACTGTAGAATTCGACCTTCCCATCTTCTCTTTCTTTATAATTGATTGTCATCATTAAGTTAATAGCCATCCCTATAACAGGTTTACCTAATAAGTCAACTTTATCCCCCATAAGACAAATTCGTCCGGGAACCTTCACAGAAACTTTCGGTTTCATGCTCTCTAATTATGGAAGTATTATTATAGATTATCTTAATCAATAAAAGTGGAAAATTGAAGTAAAAAATATTATGTTTGTTTTCTTTTTTGCTGGAGTTTCTTTCTTTTACGCTCTGATTCTTGAATTTCTTCTTCTAACTCATACATCTTTGAATCCACCTTACCCTGTAATTTAAATTGTCCATAGATTTTGCTTTCTTCCCGTTGTCCCTTTTTTGATATTTTTTCAAAAGATATTTCGATAGGTAAATCTTGACTCCGGGCTAAATTTATAAAATTAATAAAACCGATATGTTTGCTTGGAGCAATACTAAATTTTAGACTTATATCTTTATTTTTCTTTGTTTTGGTTTTCAAAATTAAGCGTAATTTCAATTCTTTCCAATCTCTTTGTTGTGTAAGTGAATATTTATATACTTAAAATAATCAAAATAAAAAAAACTATGTTATTTTATAATGTGAAATATATTTTAATTTATCCCATAAAACAATTTAAATCATGGCTTCTAAATTTCGATTAAGGTATATTTTCAAACAATTGGTAAATTTAATAGCGAAAGGTTTAATAAGAATAGGCGTCAGCCCCAACTTAGCTACTATTATAATGCTATCATTTTCAGTCCTTAGCTTTCTCTCTTTAGTAATTCTTCGAAATCTTTTATATTTTTCAATTCTAGTATTTATCACTGGAATTATGGATGGATGTGATGGAGCAATTGCTCGTTTAACAAGTAAATCAACAAAATTTGGGGGTTTCTTTGATTCTTTCATGGATAGATTTTCAGAGTTTTTTATATTCTTAGGATTACTCATTTTTAGTAAGGATGAGTTATTGTGGAATTTCTTTGATATGAAGTTGATTATTTTTATATCTTTCTTAACTTCTATTATGATCAGCTATACTAGAGCTCGAGCAGAAGTTATTTTCAAAGGAGACTTCGATATTGGACTTATGGCCAGATCTGAAAGATTATTTTATCTATTTATAACAATGATAATTGCTTCGTTTTATGGCTTTATGGGAGAATTTCTGTTTATATTTATGTGGTTGGTAATAGGGACCTTTATTTTTCGTATGATACGTATCTATTATCAAATAAAAAGAAAGATCACGAACTAAAGCTTAGATTAAAGTTATAATTCTCCCTTAATAAACTCTATTCTTATTCTATCTCCATTTTTCAAATTCAATTTATCTCTGAGGTAATCCTTTGCTAAAATTTCTACTATATTTTTTTTGTGGTGGGTTCTTTTAATCTTTAAAATTGCTGCCTTTATTTTATTTTCTTGGCTATCCAGACGGGATACAAGACAATTATAACATTCTACTGATCCATATGAACGTCCTATATCTTTATCTTCAAAACCTTCAATAAGAACGGGAAGTCGGCTATTTAAATTTTCATCTAATAATTCTTTATTAAGATCACTTAATTGAAGATTCAGGGTTCCATAATAAGGTTCAAATCCTAATTTTTTCTCAAATTGTTTTAAATAACCAGGGATTCTAACATAATATCCTCCCTCTCCCATTCCTTCTGTAACTTCTCCTACAATTAGAATATCTCGAAGGATTTGTTTTAAGCTATTATACATTAGGAGCATGATATCTGCCCCTTCTTTAGTAATTCTTATTGTTTGTTCTTTTCCAACAATTTTTCTTTGAATCCA
>SMTZ1_10002725_pt1 | contig 17684 bp, 16 predicted proteins | sample DeeMarSWOR136_30_FD_25667 | JGI IMG/M metagenome (IMG submission 25667)
GCGAAAGTTGCTAAAATGTGCAAGGACATAGGGTTGAGCACAGCGGCATTTTACATTATTGGTTTTCCAGGTGAAAAAAAGGAACATATGTTGAAGACTATTGAGCTCGCGCTTAGGCTTAAAAGGGATTTTGATGTTGGAATGCTCCTCCATTTTGCAACGCCGTCGTTGGGAACCCGTCTTTATGAAGAATGCAAGGAGAAGGGGTATATTCAAGGGGATTTGACGTCCCGAGCTTTCGCCGAGGTTAGACAAACTTGGGGCATGCCCCTGATAAGAACCGAAGACTTTGCGCCGTCCGAAGTAAAAGAAATAGCTGCAATTGCTGTCAAGAGATACAAAAGGCTATCTATAATCAATTACTTCAAGAACCCTAGGAAAACGCTGAAGACGGCTTTGAACCAGCCGAAGATTGTTTTGAAATTTATCCAGAACCTGCAGTCTGACTAGTTAGCTGTCGTTACTTTGGCGGAATTATCGGAACATGTATTAAGCGCAGCAGCGAAACAAAAACAGAGAAATCTGGATTAATGACTAACGCATTAATTGTTTTTGGAACTCGCTATGGAGCAACAGCCAACACCTCAGAGGGTATTGCAGAAACACTAAGCAAAGAAGAATTCGATGTTAAAGTAGTTAACCTCAAAAAAGACAAAGTGAAATACATAACCGAGTACGACCTTATCATAGTTGGCAGTGGGATCCAAATGAACAAGTGGACGGCTGAACCCGAGAAGTTCCTAAAAAAGTTCCAGAAAGAACTGGTAAGTAAAAAAGTTGCGCTTTTCGTCTGTTGCGGCAACGCAGAACCAATAGATGATGAAGTAGACAAAGCTAAGTCAATCGAAAACGCTATAACAAAGTATCAGCAAGAAAAAGCCGCCAAATACAACCTTCAACCCATCGCTTTGGGCTTGTTCGGAGGCATCTACAACTTCAACAAGATGCCTTGGCTTCTTGGAAAATTTATGGCGGCGATTAAGCCGCAACTAGCTGCGGCTGGGGTACCACAAACAGAATCCGGACTCTAGGACACAAGAGACTTGAACGCCATACGTAGCTGGGCAAAAGAAGTCGCCAAAACGCTTCAATCACCCTGATGATGTGTTTATTCGAGTAGTAGCGGGCCCGAGGGGATTTGAACCCCTGCTCTTCGGCTTTCTTCCGCAGAAGCGCCCGGAGGCCGACGCCTTAATCCGTACTGGGCTACGGGCCCTATTTCCAAAAAAAAGGTTCTGCCAGATTTAAAACTAATCGCGGTTTATTCTTGGACGAGTTCTTCGTTTATCCACCAAGCCTTTTTCTTTCCAGACTTCTCTCCCGCATAATACTCTATAATAGGCTTGCCAAACTGGTTTTTCGAGCTTCTTTGAATTTTCCTGAGCCTGTTCAGCACCAGCCACCTGTTTGTCTTCACGTACTCTGCCAGTTCCGGTGTGGTCGCGCCTTTGTAATGCAAAAGATAATCCACTATTTTATGGTCTATGTCGTCGATGCAAAATGTGTGCGGGTTAATCCGTCCATGCTGATACGTGAGCAGTTCCAAGTCTGCAAGGTACCGTCTAACTTCGCCTACACTCTGTTCGATTTTACTCATTCTCTCTTCAAGCTCAAGCAGCTTGTCTGCCTTAGGCGTTTTTTGAAGCTTTTCCATTATAGCTTTTCGGATAAAATTGCTTCTGTCGCCTTCTGGAATGCGCAAGACAAGCTCTTTGTAAACTTCTTCAGGGATTTTCAAAGAAACCACTCTGACCTCGCTCAGCGCCATCACACTCCTGCACTTGACTATGCAACTCTTATTATTTCACAGTTTCTCCAAGGCTTTTCCTCCGAGACACCTGAAAAACTTAAATGCGTTTAGCCCTCAGCTTTAAATCGGGGTTGTGTGTTGCCAAACAAAGTCACGATCTCAATAATCAAGTGTGATGTCGGCTCTTTAGCTGGACACTACATCGTTCCCAAACCTTTGTTTGATATCGCTGAGAAAAACCTGAACAAAGCAATGAAAAAAGGTGTTATAAATAACTTCTATGTTTTCAACGCTGGCGACGATCTTGAACTGCTCATGGTGCATGAAAAAGGAGAGCAAAACAACGAAATTCACAAGCTCGCTTGGGAAACATTCAAAGACTGCGCAAACAAAGCTTCACAGCTGAAGCTCTACGCTGCAGGTCAAGACCTATTGAAGACTGCGTTTAGCGGAAACGTTCGCGGAATGGGCCCAGGCGTCGCAGAAATGGAGATAGAGGAACGAGCCTCCGATCCAATTGTAGTTTTTGCGGCTGACAAAACCTCTGCCGGCTCATTTAACTATCCTCTCTTCCGCATATTTGCTGACCCAATGAACACTGCTGGTCTCGTTATTGACCCAAACATGATTTGCGGCTTCAAATTCGAAGTAATAGACACGAAGGAAAACAAAGCCATAGTTCTCAAATGCCCTGAAGAAATGTACGAGCTGCTATCGCTAATTGGAACTGTTGGGCGTTATGTCATCTCTCGCGTTTGGAGAGCCAGCGATAATCTGATTTGCGCTGCAAGCAGCGTGAGTAAGCTTTCGTTGATAGCTGGAAAATACGTGGGAAAAGATGACCCTGTTATGATTGCTCGAGCGCAACATGGATTGCCCGCCGTAGGCGAAATCTTGGTGCCTTTCATGCACAGCTACTTCGTGCAAGGGTGGATGCGAGGTAGTCATTGGGGTCCAATTATGCCTGTAGGACTGAAAGCGTCAAAATGCACGGTCTTCGATGGTCCACCACGAATCGTTGCGATAGGTTTTCAGGTGGCAAACGGCAAAATCTCAAGCGACGATGAAGGAAACCCAATTATTGCTGATTTGTTCGATGACCCAGCCTTTGCTTTGGCTAGGCGGGAAGCCATGCAAAATGCCTGCGCGTTACGTAACATGGGCGAATTTGAGCCAGCACGGTTAAGCTCTGAAGATATGGAGTACACAACGATAAAAAAAGTTCTGGGAAAACTCGGAGAACGCTTCAAGCCCGTGAAGTAGCCGACTCAGGCGAAACCAAATGCCCAGCCACTTTAGCTAGCACTATGCACCGGTTCTCAACAATATCATGCAGCCTCCTGCGCAGCTCTTCACCATCCATATTCTTTTCTTTTAACAACGCTACTTTTTTCGCAAGCTCTACATCTCCGAGACCAGTGAACCAAACTTCAAAATCTCCTCGGCTCTTGTGGAATTCTATTGAGTCCATGTTAACTTGCAGAATTTTGTCTCGAAAATCTTGGAGGCTTTTTGCTTGGAGGCTTAACGGTTTTACTAATCCTGCGTAGAAATGAAATAAGTTATCATGGGGCATGCCCGCTAATATTGTTTTGGCGTTTTCTCTGTTGATTTCGGGTATGCCGAGTGCTTTTTTACCTTTTTCGGTTAGAGTATAAAGTCCTTTTTTAGGTGAAGTGGTGTATCCCATGCGAGTAAGTCCGATAATATGCATCATAACGGAAGGAAATTCCTTCCCTGCTTCCTTCGCTATATGTGTTGCTCTTTCAGGTTTATCAAGCAACAATATGGTCTCCAGTATCTCATGTTTAGTAGGTGATAAACTCATGGCTACAACTCACCTATTGAATATATGTGCACACAAACTAATCAACGTTTCTCAGCAGTTTACTGAACTGAAATAAGTAAACCTTTAGTACGTAGCTTTCTAATGCTACACTGGAAAAATGGTGAGGCACCAGAAATGAAGATTGCTGTGCTTGTTTACGAGTATCCGCCTAAAATTGTCGGTGGCTTGGGAACCTACGCGGCTGAAATAACACGCAAATTTGTCCTCATGGATAACGACGTAACTGTTTTCACGATGAATGATGATGGCGGTACTCTTCCAAGGAGAGAGATTTGGCGCGGCATAGAAATTCACCGGCCATTACACATTGATGTTTCCGACTCTCTGCCAGACGTAATCGCGGAAGACATCAAAAAGTGGGGCAGAGGTCTACATTTATTTGGCAAACTCCTTGTTTACAATTACCTAACTGCTTCCAAACTCATTAATGAACTCATCAGAAAAGAAGGCATAAAATACGACGTTGTGGTTGCTCATGACTGGCTTTCAGTAATGGGCGGAGTCACCATCAAAAAAGAAAGTGGATTGCCCCTCGCCTTTCACGTTCACTCAACCGAGAAGGGCAGGACATTGGGAAACGGTTCAAGCGTAGTAAGCAACATCGAATTGCGCGGAGCCAAAATGGCCGACATAATTGTTACAGTATCTTACGCCATGAAAGATGAGTTAATACAGCTCGGGTTCCCACGGGACAAAATCCAAGTCGCGTATAACGGGGTTGACCCGCAAAAATACGACCCGGAAAGCATTTCTGCGGAACAAGTGCGGAAAATTAGGGAATTTTACGGTCTTAAAGATGACGACTTCATGATTCTCTTTCTAGGAAGACTCGTAGGCGTTAAGGGCATTGATAAGTTGATTATGGCGATGCCGCATGTTTTGTCCAAGCTTCCACAGGCAAAATTGGTCATAGTAGGCGTAGGCGACCAGCAAGAATATCTGACAAATTTGACCCGCACTATGAGGCTAAAGGAATACGTCAAATTCCGTTTTGACTTCATTCCTGAAGAAGACCGCATCGTACACTACGCAGCTTGTGATTTAGCGGTTTTTCCAAGCTATTATGAACCTTTTGGGATAGTTGCCCTTGAAGCAATGAGCATGGAAAAACCCGTGGTGGTGGGCGCTACGGGCGTTAGTGGAATGCGCGAAATAGTTATCTGCCGCGGCGAAGAGCAATGCGGCTACCATATAGACCCAAACAATCCCTCAGATATTGCGTGGGGCATAATTAGCGCGCTGGAAAACTCGGGAAAACGGGAATGGTTAGGAAAGAACGGCAGAAAAAGAGTTCTGAACGAATTCACATGGAATATAATTGCTGAAAAAACAGTGGAACTATACGAGAAGGTACTTAAACGCTGATTTGGGCGTCGCATGGTGAAGCCGTGAACATAGATTCTGATTTAAGATGCAAAATCGCAAAGGAAGCAGCGGCCCTACTATATTTTGGAGCTGAAAAGGAATACAAACAGGCCAAATTAAAGGCTGCAAAAACTTTAGGTGCTCACTTTCTTCCAACAAACCTTGAAGTTGCCGTAGAACTCGACAAAATCGTTGAAGCACTTGAAGGACTAACCAGAAAAGAACGATTAATCCAAATGCGCAAAGAAGCCGTGAAAATAATGAAAACCCTCAAGGAATACAACCCCCTTTTAATTGGAAGTGTTTGGCGTGGGACTATCCGCCAAGGAAGCGACATTGACATAGCCGTATGTAATGACATGCCCGAAGAAATCCTGAACTTACTCAAGAAAAGTGGCGTCAAAATTTCTAAAACGGAGTGGACTACGGTAACTAAAAGGGGAAAAACCGAAGCCAGCTTTCACATGTACTTCGAGACTTCGGGCAAGCAAACGGTTGAACTTGTCGTTCGAAGCGCTGAGGAGACAAATTGCAGGAGAAAATGTGAGATTTTCGGAGATGAACTCAAAGGACTTAGCGTTCATGAGTTAGAACGCGTGCTTAAAGAAAACCCAGCGCAAAAATTTGTTCCCGTGTAACTTGAGAAATTGTCAATTCAAAGAAAAAGCCACTTAAAGATGTGTTTTAATATGTTATATGGAACAACTGTGCTTGAAGGATGCAACAGTGGAGACCGATAAAAAATCGTTTAAGAAAATGTTTCCAAATCTATCTGAGGAACTGGAAAGTGGAGACAGCAAAGTCCCGATAGACGCGATTAGAACAGATTCTGGCGCAGCTGAAAAGTCGCTACCGGACAATTTTAGCAACTATGAGCCAACAGTTGTTGATTTCATACGGCGCTGCGATACAGAAGAGCAGGCAAAGGAGATAATAGCCTATTTGGAGACAAGAGGCAAATTGAGTAAAGAATACGCTGTGGAGCTAAGGAAACAGCTGAAGAGGGAAGGCGTTAGAAGCTTCGGTTCCAAGAAAGAAGATAGCTACTACTTTAAACAAGGCGGACTCGGCTAGATTTTAGAGTTGCTTTGGCAGTTATTGCTTTTTCTTTCTACCTGTCAAAGAATTTACAATTAACTCGAAGCCGAAAACACACGCGATAATCGCAACAGCTACAAGCAACGTAGTGGGTAACGGTTTTATATCTGAAGGCGTTGGTGAAAGACTTGTTGAAGATGCCTACTCAGTCAGTTCCACGGTTATGCTATCAATGTCAAGTAACCAAACTGAAGTTTAGAAACGTATTGCTCTATTCTAAAGGTAAATAAATAAGCTACCAATAAAATAGAGAAACCTAAACTTGGTGAGTTTAAGTGAAGAAAGCTGCAAAGGTCATTGTGCTTGTGGTTTTTTCAATGGCTGTCCTCTTGCCATTTTCACTTGACACGCCAACGGTTTTGGCTCAGGATAGCTACACTATACAAAGCGTTGACCATGAAGTAGAGGTTATGTACTCTGGACACGTGGTTATACGCGACACAATAAGTGTAAGTGGGCAATTAACAGGTGACTTCTTAATCGGTTTCCCGTATAAGTACGGTTCCTACGTCCTTAAGGGCATAGCTTATGACGAGAACAATGTTTTTCCGTTAAGCCTTGGCGTGCAATTAGCAGAACGATTTGGTTTTTACGGCGCAAAAGTCAGTTTTTCAGAAGGTGCTCCTAAAGTTTTTAGTGTCGTATTTGTTCTTTCGAACCGCTTGCTCAGTCTAGATTCAGCTATAGACGTGTACACCCTCGATTTCCCAGTCTACCCCAGCTTCGTAAAGGATGTTACCCAATGCCAAGTCAAAATTATTCTTCCTGAGACCCCCACAACAATAACAGTAACAAAAGACGATGGGGAAGCTAGCACAACTACTTTCGTTAGACAGAACTTGCCTGCGTTCACTTATTCTCCAGCAACTTCCGCGTTTTCACTATCCAGTGGTAGTCTTCGAATAATAAACATAAGAGAGCTAAACCGTCAAATTACAATAAGCCCTGTAGGTGATATAATGTCCTTTGACAGTTACCGTATTACAAACAATTCACCAGACAGCCTCGGTTCTCTCGAAATTGGGCTACCACTTGACGCTTCAAATGTTGTTGTGAGAGATGGGTTTGGCAGAACTTTAACAACTAATGTTCTAACTAGCAGCAGTGACACACTCTTAGCTAACGTCACATTTATTTCATCTATAAACAGCGGTACATCTACACTACTGACGGCTGAATATTCTTTACCCAGAATCTCTGAACCATCCCCTCACTTTACATTGAGTTTCGATCTTTTTCCCGACTTTGACTATTACGTTGAGACTGCCCGGGTCACCTTCATTCTTCCCGAAGGAGCAAGGTTCATAGCACCGCAACGCTTCTCAATCGACCCTTCTTCAAGTTTAGTGAGAAAAAACTTTCATGAAACCCTTTCAAGTATAAAAGAAGGCGTTAGCAAAGTAGATGAAGCCCTTCTTTCCGAAGATGTTTTGGAAATTGCTTATGATTACAATCCCCTATGGCTGTCTTTCCGTCCTACTGTATGGATGTGGACCATAGCGGTAATTGGATGCATAATTGTGGCTGTTTGGAGAAGACCCAAAACGTCAGCGCCGCGGCGAATTGCAGCGCCAGAGACATCCATTGTTCTTAGTCCTGACCACGTTCGAGCCTTCACGGAAGCGTACGAAAATAAAAGCAGAGTAACATCAGAATTAAAGACCCTAGAAGCAAGAGCTCAGAAAGGCAAGATTCCAAGGCGTCGATATAAAGTGCAAAAGAGGACATTGGAGGTCCGCCTTGGCACCGTTTCCAAGAATATAGCTGAATTGAAGAAAACTTTTCGTAGCGCAGGTGGCATTTACGCAAATTTGGTTCGGCAACTTGATGGCGCAGAAATCGAGCTGGTCGAGATTGAAACAAACATTAGGACTAATGAAGTTCGCCACAGAAGAGGTGAGTTACCGTTGGATTCGTACAAGAAGTCACTGGCGGACAATCAGCGGCGGAAAGAAAAAGCTGAGGCAACAATCAACGGAATCCTCTTAAGAATACGTGAAGAAATTCGCTAACAGACCTAAACACTTTTATTTCACTGAGGAAGTTTGAATCAAACTTACGAGAGGTAAAAAACATGGTAAAAATAGTAGTTGATAATAATAGGTGCAACGGATGCGAAACGTGTGTAAACACTTGTCCAGTAGGCGTCTATGAGATCAAAGACGGCAAATCTGTCCCAGTTGGCGTTGACGAGTGCCTTGTCTGCAGAGCATGCGAAGCGCAGTGTCCTGAAGGCGCAATTCAAGTAATCGAGTAAGCGAATCAACAGTTACGATTTAACCCCGTTGCGTGAGCGTGCTTTCAGAAACTATCGGAGTTTCTCGCTCTTTTTGTCTATCCATCTATTCTCAATCAACATGTGACATTCTGCGGTGACCTACCCCCTCTATAGGTTTCTGCAATGAACCACTATTAGAATTCAAGTATGCTGGGTCAGCGCTTGCTACTCAGCGGCGATAACGTTGTTTTCGGATTTTTTAGGCTCATTTCCTGCGTTATGGTTATATGTAGCAAGCGTAAAACAGAAGGAGAGAAAGATCATGTCAGACACTGGAGTAACAACAAAGAAAAGCGAAGACTTTTCGGAATGGTACACCGAAGTCGTCCTGAAATCTGGAATGGCAGAGTATTCACCAATAAAAGGATGCATGATATTCCGAGAGCAATCTTATGCAATATGGGAGAAAATCCAAGAAGTTTTTAACCGAAAAATAAAGGAAACTGGTCACAGGAACGTTTATTTCCCGATGTTTATTCCTGAAAGTTTCCTGAAAAAAGAGGCGGAGCACTTTGAAGGGTTCGTGCCAGAAGTCGCTTGGGTGACTCAAGGCGGAAGCACGTCGCTGGAAGAAAAGCTTGCGATTAGACCAACGTCTGAAACTATAATCTACGCCACTTTCGCCAAGTGGATTAGAAGTTGGCGAGACTTGCCTATCAAAATCAATCAGTGGTGCAACATCGTCAGGTGGGAAACCAAAGCCACCAAACCCTTCCTGAGAACCAGAGAGTTCCTATGGCAAGAAGGTCACACAGCCCACGTAACAAGCGAAGAAGCCGAAAAAGAAGTGATGGATATTCTCAGTGAATACAAAGACGTTATGGAAAGTTACTTGGCAATTCCAGTGCTTGTCGGAGTAAAAACTGAGAGCGAGAAGTTTGCTGGAGCCCTGTACACAATCACGCTGGAAGCTATGATGCCCGACGGAAAAGCGTTGCAGATGGGAACTAGCCACAACCTCGGTCAAAACTTCGCCAAGGTTTTTGACATTAACTTCATCGGAGAAGACGAGAAGGAACATAAAGTTTGGCAAACCTCATGGGGCATATCCACGCGGGTGATAGGCGCGCTTGTCATGGTTCACGGCGACGATAGGGGGTTAGTTGTGCCACCGAAAGTCGCTCCAGTGCAGGTGGTAATAGTTCCGATAACCTACAAGGACGCGGATTTCAGCACAATACTGGCGAAAGCCAAAGAAATTCTGGAAAAACTCAAGGCAAAATGTATTGCAGCTGTTTTGGATAACAGAACGGAATACACGCCTGGCTGGAAATTCAATGAGTGGGAACTGAAAGGCGTGCCCGTCCGAGTAGAGATTGGCCCACGAGACCTCAAACAGGAGCAGGTAACCTTGGCAAGACGCGACACCTATCAGAAAACCACTGCCAAAATGACCGAGGCTGTACAAGGCATAGTAAAGCTTCTCGAAGAAATCCAAAACAACCTTTATGTTAAAGCCAAAACAGCCTTAGAAGAAAAGACAACGAACGTGCAGTATTATGATGAATTCAAGGAAACTCTGAAAAGCAAAGGCGGATTCATAAAAGCTGCATGGTGTGGCAGCTCGGATTGTGAAGAAACAATAAAAGAAGAAACTGGCGCTACAATCAGGCTGAGACCTTTCGAAAAGGAGAAAACCAAACTCAACTGTGTTTTCTGTGGAGAGAAAGCTGTGGAAATGGTGTATTTCGCCAGATCATACTAATAACGCTATTTTCTACTAAGATAATTTTACATATTTTTTAAGTTGATTGGCTACGTTTGACAAACCTAGTTTCTTCAGCGTTGTTTTTTTAGGTATTCCTCTTTCGTCCCACCCCCTCTTTCTATAATATTTATTCAGCATAACATTGTATTTCGATGCATCAAGCACAGAGCCTTTAAGTGGTCCTTCGGTAAGAGGTTCCTTAAACCACCTCACAGGCGGAAAGTCCATATTACGTGTCCAGTTACTAGCGTACTCGCGTATCCAAAAAGCACGAATCAAGTTTAACGTTTTATCTGCAGTGTAAATTAAATCGTTAAGGGGCATTTCTCTTCCTGTTGCAGCGTGAAGGTACTTCGTGTACCACTCAAGTTCAAAACCAAGCTCAGCATAAGGGAAACGACAGACGATAAGAGATTCGAAAATGCCACCACGGAGGCGCTGCATTTCAATGACTTTGTTAATTTTTTCTTCGCTGTAGCTTTCGCGTCCAAACTGTATCTCCCAAGAGATCACCCATGCGTCCTTGTGATGGGCACCAATTGAGCTTGTAGCATAAGACAACGCCATAGCGGGTGCAGCGTGACAGTCATAAGCTGTTACCTCCAAACCCTTAACTTGCATAGCCCAATTTTCTGTCCCATGACCTATTTTGGCAGCAGTTGCGCGTACACCTTCAGCGAGAACATCGCCAAAACCGCGCCGATAAGCAATGTCATTAATCAAAGCCTTAGCTTCTTTGAATTTGCCCCATTGAATCCTTTCAGGAATTCGTCTTTTTTCAGAAGTTTCCATGGCGAATCCCAGCACGTTCCCAAGCGAGATTGTGTCCAAACCAAGTTCATCTGCAACACGGTTTAAAGCTGCAACCTGCCTAAGATTGCTCAAGCCAATGTTTGAGCCTAACATTGCAATGTTTTCGTAATCAAGTTCAGCCTCTTTCCTTTCAGAGTCTTTAACCACGTTACCACAAGTCATGTTGCACTGCGGGCAGCCGCGGTTAGAGACTTTGATTTTTTCCATAGCAAATCCGCCTATCTTGTTTGCCTTGTCGAAAACACCTTCACGGAAATTGAAGGTGGGAAGTGCACTGTTTTCTTGGCTCCACTCTACCGTGGACATAGTTCCTTTTCGTTTCCAAAAAGCGAAGTTGGGCTTTGTTAAGATTTCTCGATAACCAGCGGCGCTGAGCTCTTTCATGTCCTTGGGATAGGCAACAGGAATATCATAGTAACCCTCAAAAACTACTGCTTTCAAATTCTTGGAACCCATTACAGCGCCTATTCCAGGTCTTCCCCCAGCGCGTCCTTCTTGAGAAACAACTGCGGCAAACTTTACGAGGTTCTCTCCCGCTGGACCAATCGAGACGACGCCTGCGGTGCGCTCGTAAAGGGTCTTTAGCTGAGCCTCAGTTTCGAACGAGCTCAAGCCCCAAAAATCTTTAGCGTCTATAAACTCGGCGACTTTGTTTTTAATGTGAAGAACAATGGGCGTCTCTGCTTTGCCTTCGATGATAACAGCGTCGTAGCCAGCTTCGCGCATTTGAACAGCGGCCCAAGTGCCAATATTGCCATCGCCGTAGCCGCCTGTCAAAGGACTCTTGGCTGCTACAACCAATTTGCCGCTGTTCGGTAAGCCGAAACCAGTCAATGGACCAGCAGCAAAAATAAGCTTGTTTTTAGGTGATAGCGGATCAATCCCTGGTTGCAAGGTGTCCCAGAGAATCTTTGCGGCGAAGCCTCTGCCGCCGATGAAATTTAAAGCCATACTAGCGTCATATGATTCTGCAATTGCCTTATTCTTGCTTAAGTCAACGTTCAGAAAAACACCAGTCCAACCAAACACTCACATTCACCGAACCCAAATGTTTGCATAATATAACTCAATACAGCAATAAAAGCTTACTGAACAATTACGATTCACTATTCCACGCGGCAGAATGCTTGGTGTTTCTCATCCAAGCCCCTCAAGTCTTCGGAAGCTTTATTTTTTTGAACGTCACATTTGTGCATTAACACAAGGGCGTTATAGTAGTGAACGTTAAAGTTACTGCGAGAGCAAAGGCTATTGAGTACGCCATACGCGACGTCATAGTCAATGCAGGTCTAATTACAAAAATGGGCAAAAAGATTTTTTACCTAAATATCGGAGACCCCGTGGCATTTGACTTCCCCACACCCCAACACATTAAGCAAGCACTGATTGAGGCGGTTCAATCTGGAGAAAACAACTACTCACCTTCAGAAGGAGTACCGGAACTAAGACAAGCTATAGCTGAAAAAGAAAAGCAAGTCAATAACGTTAGCATACTCGCGGAAAACGTCTTAATCACTTCCGGTGTATCCGAAGGTATCCAGATGGTGATATCCGCCCTGATAGAAAAAGGAGACGAAATCCTTGTTCCAGGACCTGCCTATTCGCCATACATATCCCACTCGAAGGCTTACGATGGAACACCTATTACATATGAGACAATCGAAGAAGAAAACTGGCAACCTAACATTGACGACTTGCGAAGCAAAATCTCAGAAAGAACACGTGCTATAGTAATAATCAATCCAAACAATCCCTCAGGCGCGCTTTACAAACAGAAAATGGTCAAACAGATACTGAACATAGCAGGAGAACACGATCTCCTTGTTTTGTCGGATGAGATTTACGACCAAATAAGGTACACTGAAGACTACGCCAGCACAGCCCATTTAGCCAAAGACTTGCCCGTAGTCGGATTGAACGGTTTCTCAAAAGTTTATCTAATTACAGGATGGCGGCTTGGATACATATACTTCCACGAACAGAACGAGGAGTTACAGGAGCTGAAGAAAACCATAGAAAAAGAGCAACGCATAAGAATCTGCGCCAACACGCCAGCTCAGATGGCGGGAATAGCTGCACTAAGAGGACCTCAAGACCATGTAAAAGAGATGGTGGAAAAACTCAGGCTTAGGAGAGACTATGCGTGGAAGAGGCTTAATGAAATTGAAGGGATAAGCTGCGCAAAACCGGAAGGCGCGTTCTACGTTTTCCCAAAAATCCACGCTTTGGGATCAAAGTGGAAGACTGACATGGAGTTTGCTATTGAACTTCTAAAAGAGACCGGAGTGCTTTTGGTGCATGGTTCAGGCTTTGACCCAATTTACGGAGCTGGGCACGTCAGAGGAGTGTTCCTCCCTCCAATAGAAACACTGGAACAAGCATTCAACGAAGTAGAGCGATTCATGAGAAAGAAGTAACAGCCAAGCTTTATTGCCTGCTTCGGCTTTAGGAGTAGATTGGCACGCCTTCTGCTGGGTCAGCCGTCGCTTTTTGGAAAGCTGCCATTAATTTCTTAGTGACAGGACCTGGGCTCCCGCTACCTATTTGTCGCTTGTTCACTTCTCTGATTGGCACGATTTCCGCGGCTGTTCCCGTGAAGAACACCTCGTCGGCGGTAAACAATTGGAACGGCGTTATGTTAGTTTCAGCTATATCGTAACCCAAGTTTTTGGCAAACTTGGTTGCAAGCTGCGCCGTAATACCCGCCAAAGTGCTAGTGCTGCTTGGCGGAGTAAAGATTTTGCCGTCCTTAACGATGAACAGGTTCTCTCCCACTCCTTCGGCTATGAAACCGTTTTTGTCCAAGCAAATCGCTTCATCAACGCCGTTCGCAGTAGCTTCAATTTTGCCTAACACGCTGTTAAGGTAGTTCAGCGATTTTATCTCGTGCGTCGTCGCGTCCACCGAGTTTCTTCTAACCCAAGTAATAACGGTGGAAATTCCTTTTTCTTTAGCTTCACGTGACATTATCGAGATAGTATCGGTTATGATAATCACAGAGGGGGTTGAGCATTTTCGCGGGTCCAGTCCGAGGTCGCCCACGCCTCTTGTCACTACCAAGCGGATATAGGCATCCTGCAGGTTATTTTTTCGCAGCGTTTTCACCACTGCCTGTGTCATCTCTTCTTTTGTTAGGGGTATTTTCAACATTAGTGCGTGTGCAGAACGATAGAGCCTGCTGATGTGTTCTTCGAGTTTGAAGACAAGTCCGTTGTAAGCGCGGATTCCCTCGAAAACGCCGTCACCATAGAGGAGACCGTGGTCGTAAACGGATACTTTGGCCTGTGATTTCGGATAGTAGACTCCATCTATGTAAACCTGCAGTTCTTTTACCATGGGGTTCCCTCAAGTGTTAACGTTTCTTATTACGATATGATTTGATATATTTTTTGGCAGTAATCTATATGCTTCGTATATTACCCGTAATATTGGGGTCTTTTAGAAAGGTTCAGTGGCAAAGGAAGAAGCTTGAAAGGTTTGCCTTCAAGTTTGCCCATAATTTTCGCTATTAAATCATCCAGCTTCATGTTTTGCACCTTGCCGTGGGTCTCTCGGTCTCTAACTGAAAGAGTCCCTGACTCGAGTTCCTTCTGCCCCACAACAATGACGTAGGGAACCCACTCCATCTCAGCCTCCCTAACTCTCTTCTGCAAAGTTGACGCACGGTCATCAATGTCCACGCGCATGCAGTGCGCAGCTATCTTCTTGGCGATTTCCTCAACTTTTTCTGTGTAACTATCAGATATGGGAATTAGTCGCACTTGGGTGGGAGAAAGCCACAGGGGAAGCATGGGTAATTTGCCGTTCTGTTGCTCTTTGTAAGCTTTTTCTAGTAAGGCGTATACGCATCTTTCGATAGCGCCGCTGGGAGAGCAGTGTAGAATCAAAGGATTCTGTTTTTCGCCTTTCTCGTCAACGTAGGTTATCTCGTATCTTTTGGCGTTCTCAACATCAATCTGGTCTGTTGAAAGCGCCGCTGCTTTATCTTGATTGTCTACGAAGTTGGCGTCCCATTTCAGCGTGAAATAGAAGAACCGCTCCTCCCACACTTCCGTCAAAAGAGGCTTCCCGTAGATTTTCGCCAAGTCTGCGATGAAATCTTTGTTTTCTTCGTAGAAGTCCTTTGTGAACCGTAGCGCAATTTCGTAATCGTCCTTTGACAAGCCAATGTTGCCTAAGATGCTTATGCACAGGTTGAATCGTGTTTTGAACTCCTTTTTTGCCTGTTCCAAATCGGTGCAGAAAGCGTGGCAGTCAGGCATGGTGAACGCACGCAGACGCCGTAAGCCACAAACTTCGCCGCTTTTTTCACGCCTGAAACTGTAGCGCGCTAGCTCGTAAAGTTTCAAAGGCATCTGCCTGTAAGAGAACTGGGTATCATGCACCATCAAGAACTGCCCGAAACAAGCAGCAAATCTCAGGAAAAGGTCCTTGTCTTCAGTTTTTAACAGGTATTGTCGTGCGGGAAAACGGTTTAGATAGTCCGCTAGGCTTGGGTGATTAAAATCGTACATGACGGGAGTTTCAACTTCCATCGCTCCGTAAGCAATCATCTCAGCGGTGACGAACTGTTCAAGCAAAGACTTGATTAAACGACCTTTCGGGTACCAACGAAGGTTGCCGGGGTCGCTTCCTGGTTCGTAGTCAGCTATCTCCAGCCGCTTCATTAAAGGCACATGAGGCGGCATTTGCTGACTTGCCCGGACCTTCGCAATTTCGTATTTTGAGAGTTTCTTGAGGTTTTTACGCCCTTTGAAGTCGAAATCTTCTATTAGCTTCAGCTCACCTGTGGGCTGAAGAATATGCCAGAAAGATTTCAGTTTTTCCTCAGCTTTTACGGCTTCGGAAACCATTTCTTCCTTCTTGGCTTCTGCTTCCGCTTCAGCAGGCGCGTAAAATCTGGATTGCTCTGCCAACGGATGCCCCTTGATGGCGAGTGTGAACTGCTTGGTCCAGCCGAAAGGAGCACGATACGTTTCGATGTCCTTTTGTTTTGCATAAGCTTCCATGTCTTTTATGAGTTTCAGCGCTTCGGAAGGCTTCGACAGGTTGCTACTCAAGTGCGCGAAAGGATAAATCAAGATGCGGTTAACTTTGAGGTTTTGAAGAATCGCGTGTACTTCGTCTATGGCTTTCTTTGCCGTAACTGCCTTGTCGCCCTCTTCGATGGCGGTGAACAAGACCACGACTTCTTCGACGCGGTTCTCTTTCTTCGCTGCATCCTCAGCTATGCTGATTTCCTTCTTAACAGGCTTGTAAACAATGTAGTTAGAGTGAAACTGCAATATTCGCATGGCTCTCACTTTTTTCAGGCACTGTAACGCCACTTATCAATGGTCTTGTCCTTTTTAGTCTTCTTCTTAAATTCCTTGTAGTGTTCCTTGCAAACGTAAACACGTTTTTCGTTGCTGCCAACATTTAACCCGGCAGACTTGGCTTTTCCAGTTGATAGTGAACGTACAGCTTCCATGCTACAGCCGGAAACGCTGCACTTGACTCCTTTATCTATGCGTCCCAATTGTTCCTCGCCTCATATAGTTTTACGCAGTACAATACGCGTTATGGCTTAATTTCTTTTTCATAGACAAAGCGGGCTCTCTCATAAATTTCTTCTTTTTCTCCGAAAAATGTTGGACCAATTCCTTCGATAACCAGCGAAGCAGCGGCTGAGCCCACGCATGCACACCATAAAGAGTCTTTTTGGCGGGTGTACTCGGTTAAAAAGCCGCCTATGAAAGCGTCCCCAGCACCAGTAGGATCAACAAACACTCTGGAACTACACGGGGGAATGTTGTAGACCGTTTTCTCCACCGAGAGCACAGCGCCTTTAGCGCCCAAAGTGACGATGACAGTTTCAACTCCGAAATCATGGACCGCGTTTATTGCAGAAGTTAAATCAGGTTGTCCCGTGAGAGCAGTAATTTCATCCAAAGAAGACTTGTAAACATTGACGAGACTGAACAGGCGCTTGTCAACCTTAGAGCGCTGTGTAACGTTTCCAGTTTTATCAAAGCGTCGCAGCAAACCTTGAGGGTCAAGTGATAAAACTTCAGCGCAACTCTTCAATTTTTTCACCACGTTATATGAAATTTCGCCCGCGATAGGTGCAATGTGAACTGCTTTGGCTTGCAGAGAACGCGGCAGGTTGTTCACATTTATTCGAGGTGCCTTGCTTGTCAGTTTCAAAGTTCTGTTTGACAAGTCATTGCTGTACCCTAGTTCAAAATGAGTGGTCTGTTTGTTCGCAAGCTTAGCGACGCTGGAGAGGTCGATGCCTTCTTCCCGAAGCAGCCAAATGTAAGCCTCAGGGAAATCCCCGCCAACCTTGGAAATTATTGAAACCACGGCATCCAAACGTTTTGCCACGAAAGAAACATAAGTTACGGACCCACCCAAAACGACGAAAGGGCTAGAACGGCTCGGCAGACGAATGGTATCTATAGCAAAATGACCAGCTACTGCAACGTCAGAATTTTGAACTGCCATCTGAGCCCCTATGAAGTTAATGGGGAACCTAATATATAGAATTAGCTGAACCCCGAGAGTCAAGTATCAGGAATTTAGAGCCCAAATTCAGAATTTTATTAAGAGCTTTTTGAGCGGTAATTATTGAGCAAAACTGATTGATTCTCTACAACAGTGGATTAAAAATATGTTAAAGCAGAAGCGGTTGGCGAGTAATCAATTCAGCAGTGTCACAGTCTTGGCTATAGCAGTTATTTTCATATTGGCTGGTATTTTTATAGCGATTTTAACCGCAATGGGAGCATTCGACAGCTTTGATTTCGGTTTTCTTTCAAGATTCAACACATACATTTTCGGA
>SMTZ1_10002726_pt1 | contig 17683 bp, 13 predicted proteins | sample DeeMarSWOR136_30_FD_25667 | JGI IMG/M metagenome (IMG submission 25667)
AGAGATCAAAAATCATTTTACATGGAATAGAGTATGAAGAAGATTTGACATCAGGTGGAGCGGCTGATTTACCTGAATCTCTGGCTGGAAGAACCAGAAACCTCGATTATAAAACTTTGCGATATCCAGGACACTATGACTGGATCGAAAGTCTGCTCAAGCAAATTCCTTATGGCGAAGATCAGGTAGAGGTACTTCAAAAAAAGATGGAAGAACTGGTCCCCATGGTTGAAAATGACCTGGTAGTCATCTATGCATCTGTTTTGGGCTATGATAAAAATATTAAATTAAGAATTATGGAGGAATTTTTTTTAATCCGACCAATTGAAATTAATGGCAAAATTTTAAGAGCGATTCAGGCAACCACCGCAGCAGGACTGGTAGAGTCAGCCCGTTTACTGTTTTCCAATAAATATAAAGGCTGCATTCTGCAGAGTCAGATTGATTCAGAGGATTTTTTAAATGGTCCTTTTATTGATTTCGTCTACCGATCTGTGGTATAATCTGTTTTAGTATATGTCAATTCTATTTAATAAGAAGAAACATATATATTCGCCAACCTGCCTTACATTGGTTTGAAGGGCTATCGGACTATTGTAGTTTTGGGATTCTAGCTATTTTTCCCTTGAAATTAATCTAAAATGTTTTTAAATATTCCAATACTGAGAAGAGGAGGCAATTATGAATCTTATTCTTTTTTTAATCATAGGTACAATTGCCGGTTGGCTAGCTGGTAAAATAATGAAGGGTAAAGGATTCGGCTTATTTGGAAATCTTATTGTTGGCGTTCTCGGTGCACTTATTGGTGGTTATCTTTTTGGATTTTTAGGAATTACAACCGCAGGAATGATCGGAGAACTCATCGCTGCTCTAATCGGCGCAATTGTATTGATTTGGGTGGTCGGATTGATTAAAAAATGACAATTTTAAATTCCCCTTTTTTTATCCTGTAAATTGGTAAAACTTTGATTCTCTTATTATTGGTACCCAATCATCGGCCATAATGGGAATTTATCATAGCCTCTGTGCAGCAAATAGAATTTATTCAGGAATTTATTCATAATCGAAAAAAAGTATCAAGTTTTGTTGAAATGTGAAGCAGTAATATTTCACTATTAAAATATAAGATAAATAAATTTTAATTTGTGGGAAGGTTGACTTCTCACCTATATTTAAAAATGATTTCGTAATTGGGTGCGAATCTTATCATCCCATAACTTATTTATATAGGTGATTCTATGGCAATTTATGTGGGAATAGACATCGGAACCGTCAGTTTAAAAATAGCGCTGATAGGGGATGAAAGTGTATCGAAAGATTTTAAGTATTATTCAGAAAATTCAAATCTTTTTTATTCTTGTAAAGAACAAATACAGATCAGCGATCATCAATTTCCGCTTCTTGTAACAAAATACTCTAGAATAAAAGGAAATCCTGTACATGCTACCAGATCTCTTTTAAAAGCCATTTTCAAAAGAATACCTTTAGAAGGGTTTGCAGGTATACGTGTGTGTGGTTCAGGTGGAAAGTTAATAAGTAATTTATTGGGAGTGAATTACGAGAATGAGTTCAGAGCCATTGCTCGAAGTGTAGGGGCCATTTATCCTCCGATAAAAACCATATTTGAGATTGGTGGTCAAAATGGAAAATATATTTTATTAGAACGTGATCAGGTGTCAGATGTTGCAGGAATTGCTGATTACGAAAAGAGTGGTGATTGTGCAGCGGGCACCGGTTCCTTCTTGGATCAACAGGCAAGTCGTTTAAAAATTCCTGTTGAAAAAATTGGAGAGATGGTGATAAATACTGAGAAGTTCGCTAAAATAGCCGGGCGCTGTTCAGTATTCGCCAAATCTGATATGATCCATGCACAACAGAAAGGATATTCACCCTCTGAAGTGCTCAAAGGATTATGCGAAGCCATTGCCAGAAATTTCAAAGGCAGTATCGTAAAGGGTAAAGTTGTGAAAAAACCCGTTATACTTCTGGGTGGTGTGGCAATGAATGAAGGGATTTCCGAGGCGATCCGTGATGTTTTTAAACTGACGCATGAAGAACTATTCATCCCGGAGCTACATTCATGGATGCCGGCAATTGGGGCAGCTTTGGCAGAATGGTCAACCTCTAAGAAAACCAGAATATATAAAAAGCAGATTTTCCAATCGCAGTCAGTTTCAGAAAATCTAAAATTTCCCACCAGTCAGACTTTAGAAATGGATAAAGTGCGCTTATTACGGGATGAAGTAAAACCACGTATTTTGGATAAATCTGATCGGGATGTGAGTGTTTATTTAGGAATTGATATTGGTTCGGTGAGCACCAATCTTGTATTGATTGATAATTCTGGCAATATAATCAAAGAAATTTATACTCGAACAGAAGGTCGTCCCATTGAAATTGTCAGTCAGTGTTTGAATGGTATTGCAGCAGAATTTGGAGAAAAAATAAATATACAGGGAGTGGGTACAACGGGTTCTGGTCGAGAATTACTGGGTGAATTGGTTGGTGCTGATACCATTAATGATGAAATTACTGCACATAAAACTGGTGCAGAATTTTTAGCTAGAACGTATCTCAACAATCAGCCTGATACTATTTTTGAGATTGGTGGACAGGATTCAAAATATATCAGCATAGAAAATGGAGTTGTAGTTGATTTTGCCATGAATGAAGCGTGTGCAGCAGGCACCGGTTCATTTCTGGAAGAAAGAGCAGAAGAACTGGACATCTCTATAAAGAATGAATTTGCTGAACTTGCTCTTTCCTCAAAAAATCCAGTCAAATTAGGAGAAAGATGTACTGTTTTTATGCAACAGGATGTTGCTTCATTTCAACAAAGAGGAGTGAGCAAGCAAGACTTATGTGCCGGGCTGGCTTATTCAGTGGTGTATAACTATTTAAACCGGGTAGTGCGGGGTCGTAAAATCGGAGAGAATATATTTTTCCAGGGAGGGACAGCTTATAATGATGCCATAGCAAGTGCTTTTGCCAAGGTCCTCGATAAGGAAATCATTGTACCACCTTTTAATGGAGTGGTGGGAGCAGTAGGTGCTGCATTACTTGCCAGAGATAAAATAAAGTATACCAAAACATCAACTAAGTTCCGTGGATTTAGTCTGGAAGAAATCGATTATACACTCCGGGAATTCACCTGTAAAGCATGTTCTAATTATTGTCATATGCAGGAGTTCACTGTAGAGGGAGAAAAGACTTACTGGGGAGATCAATGTTCTGATAAGTTCAGACGGCGTCAGACGAGTGAGATAAAACCGGTTGTTCCTGATCTACTGAGTTTTAGAAGAGAGTTGTTCTTTAAAAATTATAATCCGGATGTAGAGGGAGTCTATTCAATTGGATTTCCACGTTCAATGTATATGTATGAAGATTTTCCCTTCTGGAACACTTTTTTTCGGGATCTCAATTTTCGAGTTGTTTTATCAGATGAGTCCAATGCCAGAACCATAAAAAGTGGCATTGAAGCCGCTGTTGCTGAACCATGTCTTCCGATTATGGCATATCATGGTCATGTATCAAACCTTATAAAACAGAAGGTGGATTGGATTTTTACTCCGAATTATATTAATGCAAAGACTCCCTTCCCGAATGTTAATAGTTATTATTGCCCCTGGGGACAAACAGTCCCCTTTGTGGTGAGATCTTCACCCGAATTTGAATCGTATGCTGAAATGTTCCTTATTCCCACATTGCGGTTTCGACTCGGCAAAAAATCTGTCGAAAAATCGCTTGTACAAACCTTAAGACCATTGGGAATAAAAAAATCTGACATTCATCAAGCATTACAGCACGCCTATGAAAAACAGCAGGAATTTCAAGATGAAATAGTAACAAAAGGTAAATTTGCCCTACAAACATTGCTCATGTCAGGTGGAATTGGTATTGTTCTCGTAGGAAGAACTTATAATATTTATGACCGGGGATTAACATTAGACATTGGAAATAAGTTGCGCGACTATTATGGAGTAAATGTTATTCCTATGGATTTCCTTCCAGTAGATCAAGTGGATATTTCTGATGTCAATACCAATATGTATTGGAATTATGGGAGAAAGGTCATTGCCGCTGCGAAAATAGTAGGTCAATATCCCAACTTGCATATCATTTATCTAACTAATTTTAAATGCGGACCTGATTCATATATCAAACACTATATTACTGCTGCTTCTGGCAAACCCTTCTTAGCGCTTCAATTTGATGGACATGGAAATGATGCTGGTTATATAACACGTTGCGAGGCTTATCTTGAAAGTAAAGGTGCGCTCAGACTATGGACGAAACAAAGAATATCTCAAAAAAATACCGATGTATTAGGAGTTCTTTATAAATGATAAATCAAGAATTGCAAGAGATTACTGGTGATAAAATACAGCAAAAAGGTTCACTCCTAGGTAAAACGCTTTATATTCCTCGAATGAGCTATGATGGTGCCATGACCTTTGCTGCTGCTTATCGCGCAATCGGGGTCAATGGACAGATAGTACCTGAACCAGATGCACACGCTTTGGACCTGGCCAGACAATATACTATTGGCGAGGAATGTTTTCCAGAGATAGTGACGCTGGGTGCTTTTTTAAAAATAATTGAAGATGCTCAGTTCGATCCTGAGAAAACTGCATTTATGATGCCAACAGCCGGAGGTCCTTGCCGATTTGGCCAATACAAAAATCTACTGGAAAAAATATTGCGGGAAAAAAACCTTTCTCAGGTCAAAGTGGTCGCTCCTACCAGTGCAGATGGTTATGAAGGTTTTGGTGAGAGTGCCAATATCCTGGTGAGATTGGGATGGTGGGCAGTGGTTTGTTCCGATGCCTTAAGAAAACTTCTTCTTCAAACCAGACCTTACGAAGTGAATATTGGTGAAACGGACAGAGTTCATGCAGAATGTTTAGGTTTGCTTTGTGGTGTTCTAGAACGGCAGGATGTTGAAGGATCCCAAAAATTCGATTTACTAGTTGATGTAATGAGTGAGATTGGCTCAAAATTCGATCAAATAGAGATAAATTATTCCCAGGAAAAACCTCTTATTGGAGTGATTGGTGAAATTTATTGCAGACTGGATGATTTTACTAACGCAGATTTGATCAAACATATTGAGAAGTTCGGAGGAGAAGTCTGGTTAGCTGCTATCTCTGAATGGGTTTTTTATACAAATTTTATGCAGAAGTTAGATCTTGTCCTACAGGGAGACAGATTTTCTAAATCAATGTTGGGTTCTATTATCAGAAATCAGGTTCAGATTCGGGATGAGCATCGACTATTAAAACCAATAAAAAGTCGTTTTAGAGGTTATGAAGAAAAAGAGAGCATTAAGGCATTGGTACAACCTGCTGAATCATACCTCCCTTACTCAGGTGCATTGGGAGAAATGGTGTTGAATGTAGGCGGTGCCATTCACTTTTTTGAGAAAGGGGCTGATGGTGTCATAGATATTAGCCCATTTACCTGCATGAATGGAACGGTATGCGAAGCGGTTTACCCCAGGATCAGCCGGGATCATGATAATATCCCGATTCGCATATTTTATTTTGACGGAACGGAAGTAGATCATGACCGGGATATCGAAATATTTCTGGAATTAGCATATACTTATAAAAGACGTAAAAAGAAAAAAAGAGTATATCCCTCATATTTCCCTCAAAATTCATTTTAGGTGAATATTTTTGTACTCTAATGAAAAGAGTATTCAGAACATCTTTGTGTGTTAATGAGAAATCACAAACGTACGGGCTACATATTTAATTATAAAAAATACGCCATCCATGATGGCCCAGGTATCAGGAGTACTATCTTTCTTCAAGGCTGTCCACTTAAATGCTGGTGGTGCCATAATCCGGAAAGTCGAGAATTGGGTCCGCAGGTAAAATCTATTAATGATTCCCGCAATTGTCTAAGGCCCTTTTCAGCAGTGATCCCCCATACCATAACTCATAACATAACTGTTTACGAATTAATGAAGGAAATTCAGAAAGATATTATCTTTTATGATCAATCCGGAGGAGGTGTTACTTTTTCAGGAGGTGAACCACTCCTGCAAATAGATTTTTTAAAAGCTTTACTACAAGAGTGTAAAAAAAGAGATATACATACTGCCGTGGATACATCCGGTCATACCTCCTGGGAGAATTTTGATTGTATTTTAAAGCTGGTGGATCTTTTTCTATATGATATAAAATTTGTTGATCCCATATTGCACGAGCAGTATACTGGCATATCAAATCAAAAGATATTTAGAAATCTGGTAAAACTGACAGGGGAGGGGAAAGAAATAAATATTCGTATTCCATTAATTCCTGGGATTACTGATACAGAACAGAATTTAAAAGCAATTGCCGGTTTTATAAACAGTCTTTCAAATATTAGAAGGGTAGATTTATTACCTTATAATCCCCTAGGAGAAAAAAAATATAAAAAATTGCATAGAGAGATCAAGCTAGGTGGATTAAAATTTCAAAAGGATCAGGAGTTGAGAAGGATGAAAAGAATTTTCACCGATTTTGATTTTACGGTCCAAATCGGAGGATGAAATGAATCAGAGAATTAAAAAATTAAGAATCCAAACACTCAGCTCAAAAGCATCGATCTCCAGTGAACGTGCCAGGCTTATAATGGAATTTTACAAGAAAGATTTATCTAAAAATGTCTCCAAAGTTCAGGAAAGAGCCATGGTTTTTTACTATATCCTGGAAAATAAATCCATTTATATTGGGGATGAGGAACTCATCGTTGGTGAGAGAGGACCGCATCCTAAAGCTACTCCTACTTATCCTGAATTATGTGTTCACAGTATGGAAGATTTAGAAATATTAAATTCTCGCGAAAAGATCTCTTATCGGATATATGATGAAACCAAAAAGATTTATGAAGATGAAATTATTCCATTCTGGAAAGGGAAATCCATACGGGATATTATTTTCCGGGAGATGGAGGAAGAATGGCAAAAGGCTTATCAGGCAGGAATATTTACTGAATTTATGGAACAGCGGGCTCCAGGACATACTGTTTTGGATGATAAAATCTATCATAAAGGTTTACTAGATTTTAAAGAAGATATCACTCATCAGATAGAGAACCTGGATTATTACCATGATTCGGAGGCCTATGATAAAAAAGAGCAATTAAGTGCTATGTTGATTGCGGCAGATGCCATAATAATGCATGCCCGAAGATACTCTCAAGAAGCCCAGCAGTTGCTGGGTAATGAAAAAAATCCTCGAAGGAAGCGGGAGCTCAGGAAAATAGCGGAAATTTGTGAATGGGTTCCGGCGAATGCCCCACGTAATTTCTGGGAAGCTTTACAGTACTACTGGTTCGTTCATCTTGGTGTTATTACAGAACTAAACACCTGGGACTCTTTTAATCCCGGAAGACTGGATCAGCACCTTTATCCATTTTATCTAAATGGAATAAAGGAAGGTTCTCTAACGAAAGAAGCAGCCAGAGAATTATTACAGGCGTTCTGGATCAAATTTAATAATCAACCTGCTCCACCTAAGGTGGGTGTGACAGCTAAGGAGAGCAATACCTATACCGATTTTTGCTTGATAAATGTGGGAGGCGTCAAACAGGATGGTTCAGATGCTGTAAATGAACTCTCCTATTTGATATTGGACGTTATTGAAGAGATGCAGTTAGTACAGCCCAGCTCTATGGTACAAATAAGTAAAAAAAATCCTGACCATTTTTTGAAAAAAGCACTCAAGATTGTACGAACCGGCTTTGGGCAGCCATCTATTTTTAACATAGATGCAATTATCCAGGAAATGATCAGACAGGGGAAATCTCTTCCTGATGCCCGTAATGGAGGGGCCAGCGGTTGTGTGGAGGCAGGTATTTTCGGAAAAGAGGCATATATATTAACCGGTTATTTTAATTTAGTAAAAGTTCTGGAAATTGTGTTGCACAATGGTATTGATCCCAGATCTGGCCAGCAGATCGGCTTAAAAACGGGTGATCCCACCAGTTTTCATACTTTTGAGCAACTGCTAAGTGCTTATGAAGAACAACTGAATTATTTCATCAATATAAAGATAAAAGGTAATTTAATTATCGAAAAACTCTTCGCCAAATATATGCCTGCACCTTTCCTATCAATTTTTATAGATGATTGTATTTTAAAAGGGAAAGATTATAATGCAGGTGGTGCCAGATATAATACCTCTTATATACAGGGAGTAGGATTGGGAAGCTTAACAGATTCTTTAGCTGCTCTCAAATATCACCTCTATGATAAAAAGTCAATGAGTATGATAACATTTTTGGAGGCATTGAATGAGAATTTTGTAGGTCAGGAAAAACTGTATGAAGAATTGTTAGATAATACTCCTAAATATGGAAATGATGATGATTATGCCGATGAAATTTTAAAGAGAGTTTTTGAAATGTATTTTAATGCAATAGATGGGCGTCCTAATAACAAAAATGGCCATTTCCATATTAATTTATTACCTACCACCTGTCATGTTTATTTTGGTAGTGTCATTGGTGCTACCCCAGATGGTAGGAAGGCTTTTGAACCTCTTTCTGAAGGGATTTCACCGGTACAAGGAGCAGATCGAAATGGACCAACGGCGGTTCTCAAATCTGCTGCGAAAATAGATCATCTTCGGACAGGAGGTACCCTTTTGAATCAGAAATTTACCCCACAGATCTTAGCGGATGATGTAGGCATTGATAAGCTTGCCCATCTTATTCGTGCCTATTTCAGAATGGATGGACACCATGTCCAGTTTAATGTGGTCACAGCAGAAACCCTGCGAAAAGCACAGCAACATCCAGAGAAATACCAGGATTTAATTGTGCGGGTGGCAGGTTACAGTGACTATTTTGTAGATTTAACAGTTGAGTTACAGAATGAAATAATTCAACGAACTGAACAAGGACATTATTGATTAAATATGAGGATAAAGAATGTTTCAGAAAGAACTTTATGTCAATAGAAGAAAACAATTAATTAACCAGGTCAAATCTGGTGTGCTGCTTTTTCTGGGAAATGAAGAAAGTTCTATGAATTATCCAGCTAATCCTTTTCGATTCAGACAGGATAGCACTTTTCTGTATTATTGGGGATTGGATTTTCCAGGTCTGGCAGCCATTATCGATGTGGATAATGGAAGGGAAATAATCTTTGGTGATGATTATACAATTGATGATATTGTCTGGATGGGTTCACAAATGACCATGAAAGAGAAAGCGCACCAGATAGGGGTGAAGGAAACCAAACAATATAAAGAATTAGGTGGAGATATCGAAGACCTGAAAAAAAGTGGCAAGCAGATTCATTATCTTCCCCAATACAGACCGGAAAATTTAATAAAAATTGAAGCCCTGCTTGGTATTAAGGTGAACACAGTCAATCAAAATATTTCGACCGATTTTATCAAAGCAGTAGTGGCACAACGGTCCATTAAATCAGATGCGGAAATTAAAGAAATTGAATATGCCTTATCAATTGCCTATGAAATGCATACCATGGCAATGGAGAGAACCGGCCCGGGCATCTATGAGAGAGAAATAGCCGGAGCAATGGAAGGAATTGCGAATACTATGGGGCAAGGTTTGTCTTTTCCGATTATTTTCTCAATTCATGGAGAAACTTTGCATAATCATTATCATGGCAATCTCATGAATGAAGGAGACATTGTGGTGAATGATTCTGGTGCAGAATCATTTTTACATTATGCCAGTGACATTACCAGAACCATTCCCGTGAAGGGAACTTTTACTCCCCAGCAGAAAGAGATTTATGAGATTGTCCTGCATGCGCAATTGTCTGCCATCGATAGTATGAAACCCGGTGTTAAATTTCGTGATGTTCATCTTTTAGTGGCAAAGGTAATTACGAAAGGATTGAAAGAACTGGGTTTCTTGAAAGGAGATATAGATGAAGCAGTATCAGAAGGAGCCCATGCATTATTCTTTCCACATGGTTTGGGTCATATGATGGGTCTCGATGTACATGATATGGAAAGCCTGGGGGAAGATTTTGTTGGTTATGATGATAATACCAGAAGGAGTGACCAATTTGGGCTCGCTTACTTAAGAATGGGCAAAGAATTGAAACCGGGGCATGTAATAACGGTGGAACCTGGTATATACTTCATTCCTGAATTAATCGATCTCTGGAGAGAAAAAAGGAAATTTTTGCACTTCATCGATTATGAAAAGGTAGAAAAATATAAATCATTCGGCGGAATTCGCATAGAAGATGATGTGTTAGTTACCGAAAAAGGACACCGTGTATTAGGAAAACCAATACCGAAAAATATCCGGGAAGTAGAGGATATTTGTTCCGGCTAGTACAATTAGAACATTTAACTTAAACATCACAAATCGATATAAAATCTAGAACTTTAAAATCAGATTCTCTCCTCTTACTGGTTTCTGCCGTCTGGGGATTTGCTTTCGTGGCCCAACGTGCTGGAATGGAATTTCTTGGTCCCTTCACTTTCAACGGATTACGGTTTTTACTTGGAAGTCTGTTTCTCACACCATTCCTATTCATTGACAATCGTCATTCCAGATTGACTAACAAGGCATCAGGTAAATATTTATCCCGAAATTTTTTACTTAAAGGTGTTATAACTGGTCTTGTACTCTTCTGTGCTGTTTCATTACAACAGATTGGCATTATTTATACCACAGCAGGAAGAGCCGGATTTATTACAGGTCTATATGTAATTATAGTTCCTTTTTTAGGATTATTTTGGAGAAAACCTTCCAAACGAGGAATCTGGCTTGGGGCAATATTTGCAATAATTGGTTTGTATTTCTTGAGTAACTGGACTGATGAAAAAATTATTTTCGGTGATTTAATTGTTTTAGTCAGTGCTTTCCTCTGGGCACTACATGTACATATTATTGATTGGCTGGTAGAAAAATCAAATGCTCTCAAATTAGCCTTCATGCAATTTTGCACCTGCGCACTTATCAGTATAGTGGTTGCATTACTGATAGAAGAGGTGTCGTATGGTGTTTTCATTGAAGCGATTATTCCAATATTATATGCGGGTCCGGTCTCAGTTGGAATTGGATACACTTTACAGGTGATTGCTCAGACAGAAGCTCACCCATCTCATGCTGCAATCATACTCAGTTTGGAGGCGGTCTTTGCTGCTTTTGGTGGATGGATGATTTTGGGAGAAATACTGTCTGTGAAAGAAATATTTGGTTGCATTCTCCTGTTGACGGGAATGCTTTTTTCAGTTATCCAGCTGAAAGAGATGGGTAAAATAACTTAAGTGTAGAAAATGAAATGGGAATATTTCTTTCTTCTGATATCAGGTAAAAATTGATTATTTTAGTACAGTTACCTATCTGGAAGGTTATTGGTAATGTTTACCTTTTATTTAATAATGATTATTTTACCAATTCTAATTATTTCTACTTCGATTTTTCTTGCTCTTTTAACAAAAGAGAAAGGTTCTCAATGAATGAATTGGTTACCCCTGGAATTTCAGCCAATATTTATACCATCTTCTCATTTATACTCTATCTGATCATTGTTATGGTTATCGGTATTTTTTCTACACGATATGCGTCGGAGGGGATAAGTGAATTTTTTATTGGTGGTCGGAAGATGAATCGATTTGTGGTGGCTCTCTCGGCAGTTGTTTCTGGAAGAAGTGCCTGGTTACTTCTGGGGGTAACAGGAATGGCATACAAAATGGGTGCTGTAGCTGTCTGGTCGGTTGTTGGATATATTACTGTCGAAATGTTTCTTTTTATTTTCTATGCCCGTCGCTTGCGAAGATTCAGTGAAACGTATGACTGTATAACAGTTCCGGATTTTTTCGCCCGTCGTTTCAATGACAAGAGTGGTGTTCTGAGAATTGTTCTGGTTTTAATTATAATAATATTTATGGTTAGTTATGTTTCTGCCCAATTCGTGGCAGGAGGAAAGGCTTTTGCAGCAAGTTTTCAAATAAATCAAACTCAAGGAGTTCTTTTAACAGCAGGAATTGTGCTCTTTTATACGATGCTGGGAGGTTTTATGGCAGTGAGCCTGACAGACATGATCCAGGGTGTTTTTATGATTTTTGCACTGGTTATGTTACCAGTAATCGCCATAACAGACCGAGGTGGTTTCTCTCAAGTTATCTATGAACTTAATTTCCTGGATCCTCAATATCTTGATCCTCTGGCTCTTTCAATAGGAATGGCAGTTGGATTCGTGGGAATCGGTCTTGGATCTCCCGGCAACCCACACATTGTAGCGAGGTATATGTCTATAAAAGATCCAGAACAGTTGCGCTATTCAGCAGTAGTGGGCACAATCTGGAACGTTATCATGGCCTGGGGTGCACTTTTTATTGGATTAGTAGGACGGGTTTATTTCCCTGATGTAACACTTCTTCCTGGTTCGGATACAGAAAACCTATATCCCACCTTAGCTCAGCAACATTTACATCCTATTTTATTTGGAATGGTTATTGCCTCGATTTTTGCTGCCATCATGTCCACTGCAGATTCGCAATTGTTGGTTGCGGCGTCCAGTTTGGTCAGAGATTTTTATGAAAAAGTACTAAATAGGAACCGAAAAGTATCGCAAAAAAAACTGGTTATATACAGCAGAGCAATGGTTTTTGTTCTTGTGCTTATTTCTTTAGGTCTCGGATTATTAGCCCAGAGGCAAATCTTCTGGTTAGTATTAGTGGCCTGGGCCGGTTTGGGTGCGGCACTCGGACCAACCTCCATTCTGGCACTTTACTGGAAAAGAACCACACGGACGGCTGTATTACTCGCAATGATACTGAGCACTATTTTGACTATTTTTTGGTTTTATACACCCGATTTGAAAGATTTTATTTATGAGTTAGTGCCAGCATTCGTAATTTCTATGCTGGTTACTATATTTGTAAGCCTAAGAAAAAATATACCGGAAAGGGTAGAAAAGATGTTTGTGGTAATGTCTGGCAGAAGACAGGAATAATAGCAAAAATATATGAAGAATAAAAAATTAAAAGTGAAATGGAGCAAAGGTATGATTATCCCAACAGTGATTATGGGGATATTGGCCATTGTTTTAGTTATTATTGGATATATACAAGGTCAGCAACAACATTTAATCGGTTTGAAGACCGGCATGAATCTTATTATTCAAATATTTCCTTTATTATTTTTTGCATTTGTGGTTGCCGGAATGGTGCAGGTATTAATTCCTCAAGAAACTATTTCAAGATGGATCGGATCAGAATCTGGTCTGAAGGGAATAGTAATCGGTTCAGTTGCCGGTGCGATTGCACCAGGTGGTCCATATGTTAGTATGCCAATTGCGGCGGGATTATTGAAAAGTGGTGCTGGTATTGGGACTATGGTCGCTTTTCTGACTGGTTGGTCTATCTGGGCGGTAAATCGTCTGCCTATGGAAATTGGTATCATGGGATGGAAATTTACCCTTATCAGGTTGGCAAGCACATTTATTTTTCCACCTCTGGCAGGCGGTATTGCTCAGTTTGTTTTCGGCAGTATCAAAAATATATAATTAATTCAGTATGTATTGAAAGCGGTTTCTTTGTTCAATATAAGAAGTGCTTGGTATTTAATATTCTGTTAGGTTAAAATAAAAGATAAGTAAAATTTTATAAGAACGAAGGCGATCGATAATCGGAATTCATTCTATTCCAAGTCTTTCAGTTCGGGTAAATGTTCAAATATTTCTACGTGCAAAGATTCCAGCTTGTCAGCCATTTCTTCCAGTTCTTCCGCCTCTGTTTCTAATTTCTCTGCCTTTTTTTCTAATCTATCAGCTTCCTTTTTCAATTCCTCTTCCAGAGCTTTCCATTCCATCTCGTCTACTAAACAATCAAGCACATCATCAAATGCACTGAGTCCAATTTCTACCCCATCTTTCCCAAGTTGAGCACATTTCTTCCCAAATTTTTCAGCCGATTCAACTAAATCACTCATACGGTGATTATATTCCTTCAGAAGTTTTCTGGTCTTTTTATCTGTTTTTATTTTTTCTCCATTTATGTATAAAATTCCACTATCGGATATTTCAACCCTGGCATTATTATGATCTGTGAAGGTAATGATAACAATTGATCCATCAACATCTATATCAGTGTTTTCCAACCAGGTATATTTGTGACCTTGATAAAAGCAATTATAATCGGGATCCTCTGCTGAAAATATCAGAGAAAAACTAAGAAAAAGAAACAGAATAATGGTTGTTACATTTTTCATTATACTCTCCAACCTTTATTTTTTGTTAAATTGATGATACGATTTATTATATAGAGATGTTGCGTTTTTCCCGTAAAAAAATATTGATCAATCTGACATGAAATTTATTCTACTTGAATTTTAAAAAGCATCTTTTAATTATTTGAGTAAGACAATTTCATACTAGATGAGTTTATTTATTTGTTTTAAGATTGAAGGTTTTCCACCTTCAGGCATTGCAGAAAATCTGGTAAATCGGAATATCCTTATATGGAATGGAGATTTTTATCAGTTTAAAGTTATAAAGCGTCTTAGGTGGATGAAAAAAGCGGATCATTGTGTGGAGGTTCTGTATTTTATAATAACTCAATGGAAATTGATCTATTACTTCCTTTTCTGGAAGTCATTGTGAGAAAGAATTATTGGAATAATTATTTTATATATTTGCAATAATTTATATTCAAAATCAAAATTGAAAAACGGTAAGGTATTTTTACAACTTTAGCATATAACATTGTTTTATCTAATAGATATTAATTTATTGCTTTGAATTAAAGGAGGAAATAATTATGGCTGAAACCGCATCGAATATGTTGCCGCTGGGTACTCGTGCTGCACCATTTAATTTAATGGACACCATTTCAGGTAAGAAAGTGAGTCTGGAGGATGTAAAATCTCATATTGCGACACTGGTCATGTTTATTTGTAATCATTGTCCTTATGTGAAACATGTGCAAAAAGAACTGGTGAGACTTGCAAATGATTATCAATCCAAAGGAGTATCATTTGTGGCGATCAGTTCTAATGATGCTAAGAATTATCCGGATGACTCACCGGAAAAAATGAAGGAGGTTGCTTTAGATTTTGGTTATCCCTTTCCCTTTCTATATGATGAAACCCAGGAGGTGGCAAGGGCCTATAATGCAGCCTGTACTCCCGATTTTTATCTATTTGATAAAGATCTGTTGTTGGTGTATAGAGGGCAGTTGGATGATTCCCGTCCGGGAAATACCATCCCCGTGACCGGGAGAGATATCAGAAATTCATTAGATAATATTATTGCGAGTAAACCGGTCAGTACAGATCAAAAACCGAGTATTGGTTGCAATATCAAGTGGAAATGAAAGTTAGTTTATGTGAAATTTTTGTAGTATATAATTTCTTTTTTTGAAGAAATATTGACCCTGTCGCCATATAAGCTGCTCAGATTCCAGGTGATCGAGATCCAGGGATTGTCGAATAAAGGATGCTACTCTGGCAAAATATAACGATTTCAATGCTTCTATGATCCGATCATTATAGCCAGACAGGTCATAAGCATAAAAAAGATCATACAGAACCTTCGACCAGATATCCACTCCAATTCTTAACTTGTCGGAACAAAACATTCTCTGAAGTTTGTGAAAGGATTGAGGATTTAAAGTATGGCTCAGGATATCTCTATGAGTAGTAAATTCATCCTTAGCTTTTCCTTTAATACTTTTATAATCGATGCTTAAATTCTGGGGTGTTGCCTGCTGGTGCCTACCAAAGATCGGAATAGATAGCGTTCCTTTTATGTTTTGCCATGCATCCCGGTGGTAGAGAAGTGTTTTGAATAATGTTTGAACCACCTGGGTAAACATTGGGCCCAACTTGGGCATACTTGGTTTATGGATTTTGGCTCCCAGACTCACCTGCCCGATTTTATAACCACCCAAAATGGCGTGTAAGGTCATAAATATATCTACACCATATTGTCGGGTTGGTTCAAGCCAATCCTGCTCCAGATACCTTTGGTAGAGCTCAGCTGACAGAGCAAAATCCCCCCCGATTGGTTGTCGAATATCGCATCCCAATAATCCTAAAAGAAGCGGATAACAGATGTGATTGGTGATGGTACCATCATATTCGTTGCGAGAGTATAAAGGAGTCAAGTAATCGAATTTTTGTTCAATAATAGGAGAGGCTAAATCGCGAATCCATTCAGGTGTAATGCTTTTTATATCGGCATCTACTACTACAATAAGTTTAGTGCTTAAATGTTTTGCTACCTGAAAAAGATTTAAAATATTATTCCCTTTTCCCTTTACCCCAGGAGGAGTTGAAACGTATAATTTGGGAATTGTGTTCATTGCACTTAAAAATGCCTGGCGGGTTCCGTCTGGTGAATTATTGTCTGCATTGATGATAACACTACTATACTGAGGAAAATATTTACGCAATCCCAGGTTGCATTGCTCTACTACGAAAGCGATATTATCGGCTTCATTGTAGGACGGAATCCCAATAACAATATCACTTTTTTTGACAGAGTGAGTCGCGATAATATTTTCCAGTGAACTGATTTTCATAACCTTAGATGTTTGGCTTAACCTTCTCTTCGATACCCTTTAATAGTATTTCTTGATCCATTTTTTGAATCTGATTTTCTCATAGACTAACATTGAAATGAACAGGATGGATAAGAATATCAGGAAGAACAGGATTGGGAGAATGTATGAATCGAATTGCATTCCTCAGTATACCTCCATGTAAATAATTATTGCTTCCAATTAAAATTATCGGTTTATATATAAAATTCGTGGTTGACAGATCACAAATATTTATTTTTTATTTCAAGATAGGATAACATATACTATTAATAAATTCCGTAACATATTGTTAATTAATAAATTAATTCGATTTTCTCTGGGATCGCCTTTTAACATCATCTTGATTATTATTAAATGTAATAAAGTTATCATTATAAAAAGAGATAAATATAATAATATTAATAGATTAAATAATAGATATAGGATGTAAATATTTGGATGAATTGAAGTATATGTACTGAGTGAGTGGATCTTGTTGTGACAAAAGTCAATTATTTGTTAAAATTACCAAATCTGCATAAAAAAAAGAGGGGCGCATAAACGCCCCTTTATCATTCCAAACAGTTTAATGGATCAATGTAAATGTAAAGTTTTAATTTATATAATCTTCTAATCCATTAGTCTATATCCTCTTTGCTGATAATGCAATTTTTTCTACTCACAATGGCCTGGTCCGATTACACCATTGTTATAATCATCCAGTAATTCGGCAATATCAATAAACTGCTGACGAGTTACATCTTCGCCTTCTAATTCACCAATTTCTTCCGGGGTATATTGATCAAAGAGATTAGTTGCTTCGTTCCAGGCAGCTAATACGTCATCCGGTATAGATGCACCAGATAAGACATTTAAATGTGCCGCAATATATTGGCGGGCGAGGATGTAATAAGCGTTTCCGCCGCTGGGATTGGTATACATGACTTCATAATATGTTTGATCACTCTTGTAGAAAAGTTCGTATTCTGCTTCAGGACCAATTTGATCCCAGGTAGCATCACGTTTTTTATTGTTTTCTCCGGCATGGGTTTTCCAATAACCCTGTGTGCGGGTGCAGCCAACCTTTTCTTCTTGGTATAATCCGGCATCCCAGGTTAAATCTGTTTCTCCTTCTTCCAGCTCGGTGCAAATAGTTTTTCCGGTTGCGG
>SMTZ1_10002727_pt1 | contig 17681 bp, 16 predicted proteins | sample DeeMarSWOR136_30_FD_25667 | JGI IMG/M metagenome (IMG submission 25667)
TGGGATTGTAGCGATCCTGATGGGGACCCTTTAACCTATGATGTATATTTTGGATTAATTAGTCCTCCACCACTTGTTTCTTCTAATCAAACTATGAACACTTACGATCCAAGAACATTAGAATTTTCAACTTTGTATTATTGGAAGATAGTTGCTTGGGATGATTCTGATGCAAGTAATCAGAGCTCAATTTGGACCTTTACAACATGTACTAATAGTCCGCCTAATAAGCCAATACCAATAAATCCTTTAAATGGTTCAACAAATATACCTATTGATACTAATTTAAGTTGGGTTTGTAGTGATCCTGATGGAGACTATCTTACTTTTGATGTCTACTTTGGAACAACCAATCCTCCTCCACTTGTTGCAAGTAATGTAACTGAATACGACCCGGGAATACTTGAATATAACACAACTTACTATTGGAAGATTGTTGCATGGGATGAGCATGGTGCATCAATCGAAGGTGATGTATGGAATTTTAAAACAGAAGAGGATGGTCAACATCCCCCAGAAATCCCCGAAATTGATGGTCCGCCAAATGGAAAGGCAGGAGTTGAGTATTGCTTGATAGTTCATTCTATGGAGCCTGATGGAGAAAATGTAATGTACATTATTGATTGGGGTGATGGAACAACCAGTGGTTGGCTTGGGCCTTTTCCTCAATGTGAACCTGTTGAAGTATGTCACACATATTATTTGACAGGGAATTATAACATTCGTGCAAAAGCAAAGGATATATTTGGAATGGAGAGCGAGTGGTCAGAACCATTTTTAGTAAATATCCCTAGAGATAAATCGTTTATATACAGCTTTAACATATTCAGATTAATTTTAGAACGACTCCCAATGTTAAGTTGGTTTATAAATCTTTTAAAAATAGACGTATGATGCAATATAAATCTATAAATAATGATGAAATCCATATTTAAAAAAATTTTTATATATAACTTATATTATTAATATTCTGGAGGTTTGAGAGTTGAAAAAGCTTTTTCATGTTATAACAATTTGTATCTTATTATTAGCATTGCCAATGACAACAGCAATATCTTCACCATTAAATCAGCTATTTAAACCTAATAATAAAGCTCTAAATTTTGAGATTAAAACCTTTGAAGATACAAAAGAAATTTCAACAAAAGATTCACCTCCAAAATGGGCAAAAGGAAACTTTTCTGGAGAATGGGGATTAGATATATGGGGCGAATATCATATTCCATTGGGATGGATGTTGGGTTATTATAAATTAAGTATGAACATTGGGTACTTCGCAGCAGGATTCAACTTTTTTGGGGAATATGATATATCATGGTTTATTCAGGGATTTTTCTTTGGAATATTTATGTTTGGTAGTATGGGAGAAAATGAGTATACAAATCAAACCTTTTTTGTTGGTATTGGTAAATATAGTGAAAATAAGTACCACTGGAGACTAATTGGTGAGCATGGCCCTACATTCTTTATGCGTGGTACTTATACTAAATTTGACTAATCAAACTTCTGAAAGATTTTAATCATTATAAATGATTTGAAAAAAGATAAGTAGGTTATTATCTTTATTTCTTATATGTCTGAAATTTTTGTTGGTACATCTGGTTGGTCATATGAATGGAATCTCGGAAATTCTTTAGAATGGTATAAAACAGAATCAGGATTAAATGCTATAGAATTAAACATGAGCTATTATAGATTCCCTTATCCTAACATGATAAAAGCATGGGTAAAAAAAGGATCTAATCTTGCATGGATAATAAAAGTAAATCGTTTGATAACACATCTGAAGAAACTGAACAAAGAAACCTACTTGATTTTTGAAAGATTTAAAAAACTTTTTACACCACTAGAAAAACATATCCACTATTATCTTCTTCAGTTACCCCCAAAATTTACAGATTTAGATAAAATCGAAAAGTTCATTGAAAAATGTGGTAATGAAAAAATATCAATTGAATTTCGTAATGATTCAATGTTTAATGATGAAATTATAAATTGGGGGAAAAAACAAGATGTTTTACTTGTAAGTATTGATGCACCAAATCTTCCTACAAAAATAATGAGTAAAGATATAATTTATGAAAGAATCCATGGTAGAAAAAATTGGTATTCACATAATTATAGTAATTATGAACTCTTAGAAATCAAAGATAGAATAATGAGCTCTAAACCTAAAAAAATATATGTATTTTTTAATAACAATCATGCGATGTTAGAAAATGCAATAAGGATGTATAATATTTTAAAATCTTTGAGGAAAAAATGAAAAGTTATCTAATACTAATACGCCCATATGGTATGCTGTTTTTGGGTTTTACACCTGTTTTTGGTGCTATTGCCAATGGTGAATTTAATTATTTAAATTTAACAGCACTGGTTATTATAGGTTTACTAGTCCATATTTTTACATTTGTTCAAAACGATTACTATGATGTTGTAATAGATTGCAAATCAAAATATGTATCAAGCAGACCTCTTGTGAAGGGAAATATAACTCAAAAAAAGGCATTTGCTATATATTCTGCATCATTTTTAATATCATTATTAATTGCTATTGTTTTTTTATTTAGCTACTATTCATTATTTGTTTTATTACTATCATTTTTGTTTATAACACTCTACAATAAATATAGTAAAAAATTTTATGGAATGGAGTACATTCTTAGCATGGGAGTATTTAGTTGTGGAATATTTGGAGCATTAACTGTTTTAAACAATATTTCTAATCTTGCAATAATAGTTTCCTTTTTCGGATTTATGCAATGGTTATTTTCAGTAGGTATATCTGCAAACTTAAAAGACGTTGAATATGACACAAGACTTGGTATTAAAACTACACCTACGAAATTTGGAGTAAAAGTATCAAAAAAAGATTTTATCATACCACTAACATTCAAAATGTATGCAACTGGTATTAAAATAACACATATACTAATTGCTACATTACCCTTATTTTTAGGTTATACCTCTTTTTTTGTATATGACATTCCAATACCAGGTCTTTTTTTTCTAGTGATATCATTATTAGTTCTTTTTTGTACTTTAAAGATCCTTACAACACCATTGAAAAAACGAGAGAAAATGCTTATATATGTAGGATTACAAGAGGGACTGGCACTACTTTTACTTCCAATTCTTCTTATGAGTATTTTAATAGATAACTTTGGGATAATTCAAACATTTTTACTGATTATATTATTCATATTTTGGCCGTTATTTTGGTTCAGAATACTTTATGGTAAAAAAATGATACCTTTGGAATAAATATATTAAATAAAGGAATTGATAACCTTAAATCTGAGCTCAACTTACTAATAAAAAAAAGATAATAAGATTTTTTTTATGTTGTGATAGTTTCAATTCTAAACTTATAATGAAAGGTATCTGGATTATATTTTAACTAAGCGGAGATGACCTACAGTTTTTATCAACATTAATCCATGGTATTTGAGGTCGCCATGCTCCAGGGAGTACTGTAGCAATCCAGGATGGATACATTGTCCCCCAAATAATATAGGGCTGAGTAGTATTTTGAAAACGTGGTCTTGGGCTCCAATAGTTATGATCCCAGCTCTGTTTCACGCATAAGCTAAATATAGCATGCATGCGCCAAGCACCTTTTGTCCCAGAGAAACCAGTTAGAAAAGATAAAGGACCATATTTTTTTACATTATCTATAAAATCGCAGTAATGAATAAAGTTTCTATTCGCACCACCATATAACCATACGCCAATTTGATTTTTTTTGAATACGCACCTAAAAACATCAACATTAAACGTGTTAGCTCCTTGTAGAACCAACCCAATATTATTCCCTTGGAAGAAATTTTCTTGAATTACATGATCAAAGCTTTCAACCACCCAAATCCCCCATCTATTACCTGTTATTTGACAGTTAGTAATTTCATTATCTTTACATTGATCAAATAATAGAATCCCTGATAATACACTGTTGTGAATTGTGCACCCTTCAATAGTACACAAATTGCTGTCAGGTCTCGGAAGTTGAACGCCGTTATAGTTGTCAATAATATCACAATTGGATAATGTAACCTCTGAGGCAAGAATATTGACTCCAAAATTTAAATCGCCACTATTCTGAATTGTAAACTGAGATATTTCTACATTTTTTGCAAAAATTTTTACTACATCCGATAATTTACCCCCATCAATAACCGGTTGGCCGATGTCCTGACCTAAAATATCGGTACCATACCATTCTAAATTTACACCTTCTGTACTGATAATGATATTCTCATAATATGTACCATTTGCTACCTTGATTATATCATTTTTATTTGCATTATCAAGAGCATACTGAATCATACAATAGGGAGAAACTAGTGTACCATTACCAGGACAGGATGCATTATTATCAACATAAATGGTTACCCTTAGAGTTTCCAGTCCTATATTTTCAGCTTTTGTAGGTGGAATAATGCTAGCTGCAACAAACAAAATTACTGTTATTAAAATCAGCCCCTTATAAATTAATCTATAATTTTCTTCCATACTTTTCTTTCCTCCACAAAAATATAAAACTATAATATAAAATTCTTATTTAAATATTTTTATTACATGTGTTAATTATAATATCACTTAGAAAAATATTAAGGATTTATAATTTACATATTCTTACAAAATTTTTAAAAATTTGTTCACCATACTCAGTATGCTCAACTTCAGGATGAAATTGTACCCCATAAAATGGTTTTTTCTTGTGTTTCATTGCTTGTATCTTACAATTCTCACTATCGGCAAGCAAATAAAAATTATCAGGAATTCTTTCTACTTCATCATTGTGAGATTCCCAAACAATAGATTTTTTAGGAACTCCAGAAAAAAGTTCATTTTCTTTAAGAATTGTAAGTTCAATTTTTCCAAATTCAGGTAATTTAGAAGGTGTTACTTCTCCACCGAAAAACCGTGCCATAAACTGATGACCTGCACAAATACCTAGAATCGGGAAACTAGCTTTTTCTAGGTACTCTGCGCAATTTCCAAGATCGCCTTCAAGCCCTATTCTTGGAGTACCTCCAGATAAAATCAGACCATCTATTTTCTCTTTAAGTAAGTCATTAAATGATGTTGTATTTGAAAGAATTTTAGTATCAACCTCAAGATCTCTTAACCTGCGCCATTCCCTATGGGTCCATTGTCCGCCATTGTCAACAACGAATATTTTTACCATTTTACTCCCATTCAACAGTACTTGGAGGTTTGTTTGTTATGTCATAAACAACACGATTAACTTTTTCTTTCATTGTATTTGTAATACGAGTAGAAATACGATCGATTACCTCCTCAGGTATCTTACTAAAGGCACAAGTCATCGCATCAATACTATGAACCGCTCGTACTGCAATTACATATCCATAGGCTCTTTTATCGCCATGAACACCAACAGATTTAACTGGTAAAAGAACAGCAAAATACTGCCATGGCATTTCCATCTGTTTTTTTTCAACTGCTGCTTCAATTTCTTCTTCAACTATATAACATGCCTCTCTTACAATTTCTGCTCTCTCTGGTGTTGCTTCACCGATTATTCTTATAGCAAGTCCAGGGCCAGGAAATGGTTGACGCTCTGATACTGATAATTTTAGAACTCTAGCAACCTTTCTGACTTCATCTTTATATAGATCTCGAAGAGGCTCGACAAGTTTCAATTTCATAATTTCAGGAAGACCACCGACATTGTGATGGGATTTTATTGTATCTCTTAATGCCCCACCAGATTCAATCCAATCAGGTGCAATAGTCCCCTGAACAAGATATTCAACATCCTCATCTTCTGCAACTTTTTCAAAAAGTCTAATGAATTTCTCACCAATGATTTTCCGTTTTTTTTCTGGGTCTTCAACATGTTTTAATGCAGAAAAAAATTCTCTACTTGCATCTATCAGACAGTAATTTAGTCCGATTTCTTGCATTAATTTTTTTACATTTTCTGATTCGTTTTTCCGCATATATCCTGTATCAACGTGAACAGCAATGAGTCTTTTTCCAATTGCCTGATTAACAAGTGCAGCACAAACAGTACTATCGACTCCTCCAGAAAATGCAATTAAGGCTTTACCAGTGATTTCTTTTTTTAGAGTGGCAATGGTTTCTTTTATAAAATTCTCAGCATTGAACATTTTTTCTCATCATTTTTTAATAATTTTATATTTCATCTTTTTTCTATAATCATTTAATTTTTTTGTTAAATTTTTATCTTTAATTGATAGTATTGAAACTGCAAGAAGAGCAGCATTATCTCCACGGTCAAGTCCAACTGCACCAACTGGTATTCCTGGTGGCATTTGAACTATTGAAAGAATTGCATCAAAATTTACCTTTCCACTAACAGGGACTCCTATCACAGGTTTTATAGTGTGAGCAGCTATGGTTCCTGGTAATGCTGCAGAAAGTCCTGCAATACCAATAAAAACATCAGCATCACTGCTTTCAACAATTTCCTTTAAGTAATCTGGTGTTCTGTGTGCTGAAGCAACCATAATATCATAATTTACTTCAAATTCATCTAGTATTTTTTTTGCCTTATCAGCAACTGGCATATCTGATTTGGATCCCAGAATTATTTGAATTTTCATAGCTATCAAATCTGGGAATGGACATTTATTAGTTAATAGTTTCGACCTAATTTAATTTATATAATTAAAACTAAAATTATATATAATGATATTTTTTTACAAAGTTAAAAGAAATTAAGAGTTAGTGATAATTATGACGGAAAATGAAGATCTTACATTTAAAAGATTTAGATTGTTTAATGCAATAATGGGCGGAGTTCATCTATTACAGGTTTTTCTAATTTTATATCTTAGTAATAATTTTTCATTACCCGTAACGTATACAACTCCTGTTTATAATGAAGCAACTAACTCAATTGCTCCAATTTCTGAAACCCTTTTTACAATTAGAATTGGCCCCTTAGTTGCAATGTTTCTTTTTATTTCAGCAGCATCACATTTATTGATAGCGTCAGTTCTATACTACCGTTATGTTCAGAATCTAAAAAATCATATAAACCCATATAGATGGTTGGAATATTCTATTAGTGCTTCCTTAATGATAGTAATAATTGCTATGTTGACTACAATCTATGATATTGGAACTCTCCTTTGTTTATTTACATTAACAGCTGTCATGAATCTAATGGGACTAATGATGGAACTACATAATCAAACAACACAAAATACAGATTGGACATCATATACTATTGGATGTATTGCAGGGATAGTTCCATGGATAGTAATATTTATACCATTAATCTCAGCTGAATCTGTACCAGATTTTGTAATATATATATTCATATCTATTGCGATATTTTTTAACTGCTTTGCAATTAATATGTATTTACAATACAAAAAAATTGGAAAATGGAAAAACTATCTTCATGGAGAAAGAGTATATATCATTCTAAGTCTAGTTGCAAAATCTGCTCTGGCATGGCAAGTATTTGCAGGGACTTTAAGACCTACATAACAATGTTTATACAATTTTTAATTTAAATTATAATAAATGTTTAAACAAATTGTTATTTACTCGTCGTAAAATAATTATATGAGATTCCTATGTTCAGTCCAAATTATAAATTGGAGTAAAAATGAAACTCATTATATGCGAAAAAAATATTGCTGCAAAGCGAATAGCATACATCTTATCTAATGGTAAATCTAAAACCTCAAGATTAGGAAATACACCAGTCTATGAATTTACAAAAGATAATGAGTTATGGAAGATTATTGGCTTAAGAGGCCATATTATAAATCTTGATTTTCCAGCTGGATTTAACCAATGGAACAAGGTTTCTCCAGTTGAATTGATACAAGTAGAGCCATGTAAAATTATAAGTGAAAAAAGCATTGCTTCTGCATTGAAATTACTTGTAGATAAAAACCCTTTTTTAATTGTAGCAACTGATTATGATAGAGAAGGTGAGCTGATTGGTGTTGAAGTAATCAACCTCCTAAAAAATTTTAATAAAGAAATAAATTTGATAAAAAGAGCAAAATATAGTGCAATTACGAATCAGGAAATAAAGTCAGCTTTTGATAAACTCACAGATATAGATTACAACCTCTCAAATGCAGGAGAATCACGTCAAATTATTGATCTAATTTGGGGTGCTGTTCTAACTAGATTTATATCTTTAACATCCCGTAGACTTGGAAAGGAATTTCTCTCTATAGGAAGAGTTCAGTCCCCAACACTTGCTCTTTTAGTAGAAAGAGAAAGAGAAATTGAAAATTTTGTACCTAAAACATTTTGGAAAATTATTGCGACACTAAAAAAACATCAAACATTTAATGCAGAGCACAATAAAGGTCAATTTTGGGATGAAAATCAAGTAAATGAAATCTTTTTAAAAGTAGAGTCTAGCAAAGAAGCAACAATAAAAAAAGTTGATAAAAAAACATTGAAAGAGAGCCCACCAACACCATTTAATACAACTAATTTTTTAGAATCTGCTTCTTATCTTGGTTTTTCTGCAGTAAAAGCAATGAGTATCGCAGAAGAACTTTACATGAACGGGCTTATTTCTTATCCAAGAACAGATAACACAGTTTATCCACTTTCATTAAACATAAAAGGGATTTTACAGAAACTATTGAATTCTCAATTTTCAAAGGAAGCAAATGAAATAATAAACAATGGTAGATCTAGCCCAACTCGTGGAAAAAAGATTACAACGGATCATCCACCAATTCATCCTGTGGGTGTACCAATTAATGTAAATCTTAGGTCTGATCAGCAAAAGATTTATGAGCTCATTTGTAGGCGCTTTCTTTCAACATTGGCAAAGGATGCAATATCAGAGAGCGTTAATGTTTCTATTGATATAAAGGGTGAAGAATTTCTAGCAAGTGGTTATCGCCTTATTGAACCAAATTGGAGAAATATTTATACATACTTTAAAGAAAAAAGAAAACCACTTCCTGAATTAGTTGAAAGGGAAAAAGTGGAGGTAGTAAAAATTAATTTAAAAAAGGATCAAACAAAACCACCACCAAGATATACACAGGGATCTTTAATTACTAAAATGGAACAACTTTCACTTGGTACAAAATCAACACGTCATGAAATCATCAACAAATTGTACCTTAGAAAATACATTACTTTATCTCCTCTTGCTCCAACTCCTACAGCTATTGCTGTAATTGATGCTTTGGAAGGTTGTGATGTTGTTAAACCACAAATGACTGCAACACTTGAATTGGATATGGATCTTATATCAGAAGGTAAAAAAACTTTGGATGAAACTGTGAATGAATCACGACAGATGCTTACAAAAGTTATGAACACACTTGAAAAGGATAAGGAAAAAATCAGGATTAGTATTAAGGAAGCTCAAATGAAGCAAAACACTGTTGGAAATTGCCCTAAATGTAAAAAACCATTGATTATAAGAATCTCAAAGAAGAATAAAAGATTCGTTGGATGTACAGGTTATCCTGATTGTAAAAATACTTATTCTCTTCCTCAAAAGGGAAATATCGTTGTTTCAGAAAATGTTTGCAAACAATGTGGCTCACCTATTGTTAAAATCAAGTCAAAAGGTAAAGGAGCTTGGGAACTTTGTATTAACAGTGAGTGTTCTGCTAAAAAACCTTCTAATAAAAAACGATAACAAAAATACAACAAATTATTTATATATCTATTATTAACATTATGGTTATATATAAATAATTTATTGGTGTTGCTCATGAAATGTTTAAAACTAAGAAATGTAATTGTTTTTTCTGTGATAACTTTACTAATCTTAGGCTCTTTTGGATCGTATGGAAGTTCCAATAAAGATAATGAAACATATCTGAAAACAAACATCAAGGTTAAAAAAGAGGCATTTTGTATTAATTCTATAAATACCAAATATGAAGTCAATAATGAAAAATTTCACACTTTGGGTTATAATGGCTTTAATAATTTAAATAATATTGTTGTATCAAACAATACAGGTAACGAATCCTATCCTTCAATGGTTATGAAAGGAATAAATGGAATTGTAGCATATGAATACCAAATTAATAGTGAAACTCATATTTATCTTCGGAAATCAAAAAATTATGGTCAAGAGTGGTCAAATCCAAAACAGTTATTAGTAGAACTATATCCTTCAGGTCCTAAGCTAGAGGCAGTTTCTCCTAGCCTCTGTAGATCAGATAATAATTATGTATATGGTTCATTTACTTCACCATATAATAATTCAGGGGTTTTTGGAATCTTAGAAGCAGATATAACTGGAGATTTAAGTAATGTGGATGTCATCACAATAGATTGGTCATATTGGCCTGATACCCCAGGTGACTTTTATAGCTGGTGGGGTTTTTCCAATCCAGATATTGCTGACCATTATAATCCAAAAGTTCCATGGATCACAGTCCTTATCGGAAGTACTAATTATACTGAAGAAGCTTCATGTATAAATTCTATAATGCTAAGCTTTCGGGATCATATTGATTCAAATACTTATTGGCTTCAATGGGATCCAGATATAGAATATTGTAGCAACATATCCATAGATACAGACGATGACGCAAAAAATTTATATGGTATTTGTGAAATTAAAAATGGATCAAATCAAGATCTTAAATTTTTCAGTGGCTATCATAAAATATCAGGTACTCCACCACAACCTGAAATAGTGTTAGAGTATCAAAATTTTACAGGACCAGAAAGTTTAATGCATCCTCAAATATTTGTAAGAAAAAACCAGATTTTTATTGTAACTGAGTCAGATTTGCAAGGCATTATTCTATACAACTCCTCTAATGGTGGCAAAAATTGGACAATTAATAACGTTACATCTAATATTTTACCAAATAATTCAACACCAAAATATCCACAGATTTATGCAAATGAGGCGAAATTATTTTGTACTTTTATAGAATCAGGTAATATTTCTTTAATTAATTCAACAAATAATGGTCTGAGTTGGAGTGAACCAGTGCAACTGAATAGGGAGGATGGTTCAGTTGTAGAAGAATATAGATTTGCAGATTTATCAGATAAAGACCATGTTTTATGGACTGATAACAGAGAAGGAAATCATGATATTTACTCAGTCTTACTGAAAATTCCTGGAGCAGATATAACAGTATTACCAGAAAGTGTTAAGATTGTAAGGGAGAATATACCTTTTATACTATCGAAAAATTGGATAACTTTTACCATAAAAAATAATGGTAATATAGAAATAGAAAATGTACCTGTAAAAATAACTTACACTTGTATTAATGAAACTCCAGATGACATAGAATATGGGGCAACTGTTAATTATTTAGATTCCGGAGACGAAGAATCATTCAAAAGACCTCTTTTCAGATTAACTATTAGTGAATTTATAAATGCACTTCTAAATTTTGCAGGAATACAAAATATTACTGTGACAGTGGATCCTGAACATAAATATGCTGATATATACCCTGAGGATAACAGTTACACAATTTCCGTTACATACAAAGATATTTTTCCAAGATTTGGATTCTTAGAAAATATTCTTACGTGATTATAAAATCATTCAAATTCTCAAATATCTTTTCTTCTGTAATATAGCCTGTTACATATTTTGCAGGTGTTACATCAAAAGCAGGATTTCTTACTTTCGTCCATTTAGGCATAATTTTCATGTTATTAATCTCTGTAAGTTCTTTATCATTCCGCTCCTCTATTTTTATTTGACTACCCTCTTTTATTGTTTTATCAAAAGTGCTAATTGGTGCTGCAACATAGAACGGTATATTATTTTCCTTTGCAAGAACTGCTTTTTCATATGTTCCAATTTTATTTGCAAAATCACCATTTTTTGCAATTCTATCTGCACCGGTGATAACCATATCAATATCACCATTTCTCATAAAATGTCCAGCGGCATTATCAGCAATTACAACATGTGGAATTTTTTCTTCATTAAGCTCCCAATCTGTAAGCAAACCTTGCAGACGAGGTCGGGTTTCGTCAACGAATACAAATATCTTTTTTCCTTTTTTATGAGCAATTCTAATTGTTGCAAGTGCCGTTCCATAATCAACGGTAGCAAGCGCACCAGCATTACAATGAGTTAGTATTTTCATATTATTTTTTATTATTTTTTCACCATTTTCCCCAATTCTTCTACATCTATCAATTATATCTTCAACATAATCATTTGCAGCTTTTAATGCATCTTTTCCATTTTTTATTTTATCAATCATATAATCAATTGCATAAAACAAATCATAAGCGGTTGGACGGGTTTTACGAAGTATCTCAGCTGTTTTACTAACATTATTTTTTCCCAGGACCATACCATATACAGCAGCAGCACCAATTGCAGGTGCCCCGCGGATAACCATTTCTTTTATTGCAAATGCACAATCATCAACATTTCTCGCAGTAAAAATTTCAAATTTATAAGGAAGTTTCCTTTGATCAATAGATATTATTGTTCCTCCTTCAAACCATAATGCTCTCCATTCTTTTCCTTTAATCTTCATTTCAACTCCTCATATATCCTTTTCACTGAATCTTCAACCTCTTTCATATTATTACCAACAATTATTACACCATTATCCTTAATTAAAACATTTTTAGAATCCCTTAGCTTTAGCAATATTTCTTTGACTTGTTCAATTGTATTTATAGGGTATTTTTTATCTGTTTGTGATAATTTCTTATCTAATTGTCCATATAATTGCTCATCAAATATTTGAATAATAACATTTACTTCATCTCTTGCATGATGTATCATCCAGTGAACTGGTGTTTCATTTCTTGGTTCCTTAGGACCCATTACCAGAAGAACTCTCTTTAATGGATCGTAGTCTACAATTTCTAGAAAATCTTCAGCTTTTAAATCATTAAAATCACTATTTTTTGAATTGATTAAAATACGTTTACCATATTTCATACTTATAGAAACTTGAGAAATTTTTTTTAATAAACCTATAGTTTTAAAATTTTTAATCACTCTTACAATATCGGTAATCAATGGGCAATTACAAATTTCTTTTGAAAGATAAAAAGTTTGAAAACTTAAATTTGGATAGGTTCGTCCAATCATAATATCATTGTAAAGTACAACAGTTATTTTATTTTTTACTAATTTATTTTTTTAAAAGTAGCAATATTTTTATACGATATTTGATTTTATGATTTAATTATTTTCCTGGAATGCATAAATAATGACTTGAGGGGATATTAATGTCAAAATTATCAAATGTGGATATTCTTGGAAGTGTATTAAACGGACTCTGTACAACGGCGGGTAGAAGGACAAGTGAAAATTTTGCAGTTGCAGTTATCCATGCGATAACTAGGGCACTGGAACAAAGATATGATTTTTTAAAAAATATTAAGTTTAATATTAAAGGAGATTCTGACGAATTAATAAATATTTCCCCAAACTTGAATTCTATAGATCCGATAATAGTTGGTCAAGCAGTTGAAGCGATTGTAAAAGTAATATGTATGGATTTTAAGGATAAGGCTGGACTATATTTTATAAATGAATTTATGAAAAATACTGGAGAAGACACAATTTCTGATCTAAAGAAGGCAGGTATTGATTTTGAACTTCTTAAGATTCAACAGCATTATTTATACAGACAGCAAGAACGAATAAAAAGTAAATCTAAGGCTATAAAGTCTGATGATTTTGTATCTGATAAAGAGAAAAGTTTATTGGATTATTCATGGGAAAATGTATCAAATTGGGAGTATGATACAAATAATCGTAGTTGTATAATATATGATAAAGATGGAAATATTTTAGATCAACTGGATTTAGATGAAATTGTTAAAAAATATATTAGTTATTTAACTGAAGCTAATTCTGTTGAAACATCAACAGATTATAAAATGGAAGAAAAGAATAAAAGTTTGAAGGTGAAGAAATCATCTAATTAAAATTGTCTCTATCAGTTCATAAGTTTCTAATATATCGATAGGGAGAGGATTGATTTGTCAAAGATGCAAAATTCTGAGATGCTCAGAAAAATAATAAAAGCTGTTTATATTACAGCAAGTAGAAGAACTGCTCCAAGTTTTGCAATTGCTGTTATTGGCGCTATCACAAAAACACTTGAACAAAGGTTTGATTTTTTAAAAAATATTTATATTCGCGAGGAGGCAGGACCTGAGGATTTTATTATGATTGATAACGAGGTCAACGCTATTGAACCATTTATTATCGCAAAGGCTATAGAAAATATTATTCAGATTGTTTATTTGGATCTTAGAGAAAAGGCTGGATTTTATTTTATAAAAGAACTAACAAGGAATGCTGGTGAAAATGTTATTTCAAATTTAAAGGATATTGGTGTTGATCTAGAGCTTATACAGATTCAACAACATTATTTGTATAGACGTCAAAGTAAAGTTACAGAATCTAAATTTAATAAGGATCAAGAACAACTTGATAATGTGAGCCTACTTGGTTATTCAATGAAGAATGTTTCAAACTGGAAATTTGATACTGATAAAAAAACTTGTGTTATTTATGATAAGGGGGGTAAAGTTTTAGATCGAATAAATCTGGATACAATTGTTAGGAAATATGTTAGTAGCATATCTGCGGATGATGGAAATATAACTGATGAAAACAAAGAGGAAATAAAGAAGATTGAACTTACTAAAAAAGAATTTGAACTATTAAATATGATTCAAAGTCAAGATACTGATTTTGAGTCAGCTTCATCATTACTTCATATGTCTCAAAAAGAACTTCAGGATACAATTCGAAAATTATTAACCCTTGAATTATTACATTATGTATCATCAGATGAAGTGTCATTGACAGAAATTGGTGTTGAATATTTGAAACAAAGAAAAAAAGTTTTACAAACAGTTTGATTAAACTATACTTTTATTTTTTTGAATAATCTTGAATCTGCTCAAGACTATTAACCATATCTTGAAGTCTTTTCATAGCCTTAGTTTTCCTAGTAATATCATCCATGTGATTTCTTGAATATTCCTTCACCGCTCGTCTAATAAATTCGGATCGGGTAGCGTACTCTCCAGATTTCACAAACATATCAATAATATGAGTATCTTGCCGGGATAGTCTAACTGTCATTCTAATATCTTGCATTTAAAAACCCCCATTATTATTTATTTCAATAACATTTTTATTATAAATAATTTCCCATTACAAGTATCAATTTTTATTAATTAGAGTGAGATAAATTAAAATTCTTTTAACATATTTTCTCAACTGTTAAATATGATAACTTTTGTGCATCTGAGTATAGTAAATGTTTTTTTATTATTGTTCATAATGATTTGAATAGCAGCCCAGTTATTTTGAATTTTCACTATTTTTTCCCTAAGGTTCACCTTCGATAAAAAGGGGAAGTTTATTAATAAACATTTGTTACTTTTTTTTATTAAAGGTGGAGGAAAGATAGATATGGTTATTTCATCAATTATAAAAAAAGCTGATAATAAAATGACTTTTAAACTAATATATATAATCGTTATTTTAATTATTTTGGCATTTTCATCGATTAATGCACTAGGAGGATATAATATTTTAAAAGTAGATATTGAAGTAAATAAGAATCCTCTTGATTGCGGTGATGAAACTATTGTTGATGTTACTATCCATCTGGAAAGAGGAGATGATATTCCAGGATATGGAAATCTTAGAGTTGGCCTTGTTGAAGATGATGGTCCAAATGCAACTATTTTAGATATAGAGTCTTTATGGAATCCTGGTTTAATTGAAGGAGAAAATCCTGTTAGTTTTACTGTTAAATGTCAAATAAAGGAAGCAGGATGTCAACTTTGGGGTCCACGTGGTAACAGTGATGAAAGTGGTGCATGGATTTTTGCCTATGTCTATGGAGCTGGTAAAAAAAGTCCAAAAGTGTATATTCAATGTAAACAGATTGTAAAGGATGGGGAGGCATCCATGAATGGCAGTGATTCGGCAGTTGTTGGGACTGATACAAGTGTAATAATGTCAGGAGTTGAACCTATCAATAATGTCATGTATGCAGATTGGGGCATATCTTATGATTCAGAAATCTTTGAGGTGAAATCAGTTCAATTCATAAATCCTATCCTCTTTGATTTATTTAACCAAGGCTTTCTTACATATGAGGACAAGCCAGGTGAAAATAAGATAGAATTTTCATTATTTCCAAGTTTTGAACCTATAATTTTAGACGGTGAAATTGTAATTATTGACCTATTAATCAAAAACGATACAACTAAATATTGGCAGGAGACTTTTATTAAATGTACTGAAGATTCTGTTTTTTACTCAGAACTTGATGATGAATTAGATGTATGCAAAGGTGGTAATCATTCTATTTTTATAGTACCATATGACACATCTGAGCCTGAAATTGATGTTTCTCATATAAAATTTTCACAGGGATTAATCAAAGGTCGTCCTGGTGCAATCATAGATGAAAATTATGGCCATTTAAATGGCTATCTTACTATATCACTCTATGATGAAAATGATGATTTAGTAGCGGAAGATGTGGTATATTCTGATGGTAGTTTTGAATTAAGCCCGTATTTTTGGTTAAACAATGATTCCAAATCCACTCTTATTGTTACTAATGGAGCCTCTTTAATTTCATCTTATTCTTTCATGCCGATTCAGTCAAGTATACCTTATGTTTACGCATTAAATGATACAACTGGTGCACCATTTGAAAATATAACAGTTGAATTCTATATACAAGGGAGATCTGACAACAGTGAAACTTATAATATCTCAATTTCAGATATAAATAATTGGAACTATGATCAAGATAGTTTTCAAGTTACACTTGGCGCTATGGAGGATAGAATATTAAAAATTAATGCAAGTATTCCAAAAACTGCGGAAAATGGTTCTATCAACACTATTACCTTAACTATGATATCTACATCAAATCCTGATTATAGTGATTCAAAAAGTTTAAATGTAAATGTATTTGGAGAATATGAAGAACCATCTGGAGAAACCAAAGAAAAAGATGAGATACCAGGTTTTGAATTAATCTTGGTTCTATTTTTAATTGCTATGATTTTATTTTGGAAACGGAAAAGAATTTGAATAAATCTAATTCCTTTTTTTATTATTTAATCAGGGATATTGTACTATATTTAATATTTTAAAAAATACTACGCCGAGGGGGAGATATAGTTTCGTATTTACCAGTAAAAAATAATCGATTTCTCCCATCAATTGTAAATGACTATTTATACATTTAAATAGAATTTCTACTTTTTTCAATTCCTGCTAAAAATAATGATGCAGGATATGCATTATCGTCTATTGTTTCTTTTGTAATAAAATAAACCAAGAACGGGAATTTTCCTTTCTCAAGTTTTCCATATTTAGTTTCAAATCCATAAAATTTATTATCTTTAGAAATTACTAAATCACACTCTTGTTTATCATAGTAAAATCCTGCAAAGCTGTGTCTTTCTTTGATTACAGGTTTTTCGATACTCTGTATTATATGACTTGATATTGTGTGTTCTATAATTGTTTCTATTTTTTTATCAAGAAAATCCATAATATCATCGTATGAACATCCTGTCATATATTGGTGTAGAGCTTGTGGAATCAGACTGCTTTGAAAAATAATCTTTCTTTGCTTACGAGCAGCATATCTCTTTTTATTTATATCCCATGCTGGTAGCAAATAGATTAATCTTGAGTTTTCAAGTAGTTCAATATATTCTCT
>SMTZ1_10010634_pt1 | contig 17681 bp, 14 predicted proteins | sample DeeMarSWOR136_30_FD_25667 | JGI IMG/M metagenome (IMG submission 25667)
TCTCTCCAATTGGATGATTTTCATCAAGATGTAGACCGAATCATTAATGAATTTTTTGGCACTTCACCCTGGGCTGAGTATAAAAATTTTATCAATATTTATAGAATAGATGTAATTTCTAATGAATCAGGAGCTGATCATCCTTCTAGTAATGTATATGTCGATACAACTTTGGATGCTACCTATGATACATTTGGGATGAGTCGGTTACTCACAGTTAATGATGCAAAAGCTTTCGATATTGCATCTTCAATTCCCTCTTTCGATGCAGTTATGGTTGTTGTAAATGATCACCAATATGGTGGCAGTGGTGGTGCAACTTCAGTATTTTCTACTCATGAAAAGTCTGGTCAAATTGCCCTCCATGAGGCTGGGCACCTTATCGGAGGCCTTGCCGATGAGTATGAAACGCCCTACCCTGGCTTTCCTGAAGGAGATAGCGAACCCAATGTAACCTATCAAACAGAGTTTGAATATATTCCCTGGAAAAACTGGATTGAGAGTGGTACACCTCTTCCAACTCCAGAGATCGGAAGTGAATACGGTGTTGGAATTTATGAAGGAGCAAGATACCGCTCTACAGGAATTTACAGGCCCACCTATAACTCTATCATGAGAAGTCTTGGTGCCCCCTATGGTCCAATAAATGCAGAGGCACTCGTAATTAGTCTACATGATTACGTTGACCCAATTGATAAATCTGCACCAGCTAAAGACAATATCTTCTTATCTTCAGATTCCCATGAATTACAATTCAGTGTAGAGTTGGTTAACCCTGATAGCGAAAGTGTAAGGATCAGTTGGGAAATTGATGGTATAATTCAAGAAAATGAGAATGATAACATCCTGAAAATTGATGCTTCTACTTTAAAGAAAGGTAGTCATGATGTGAGAGTTTTTGTTGCAGATTATATCCCTCTGGTGAGAAATGATCCTCAGAATTTGCTATCCTCTTCTCGAGCATGGAACATTACTAAAGAATCGGAAAGTGGTGTTATTTCTGGCACAGTAGTAAATGCGATCACTACTCATGGTATTGAGGGAGTACTGGTTGAAACTGAAGGGAATGAGTATTCAACTATTACAGAGACAGATGGTAGTTTCAGATTATCACCAGTTAGTGAGGGGGTGTATAATATTATAGCTCGTGATGAAAGGTATAGTTCTGCTTCAAAAAGTGATATTAAGGTGATTGATAGTGAGATTACAAAAATTACTTTATATTTAGATCCGCTCTTCACTACATATTCTATATCGGGTCATATTATGGGAGATGTAAAAGAGGGAGTTATCATAAACCTAAAAAAGGGAGAGGACGTCTTCTTATCCTCAACAACAAATGCTGATGGCAGCTACTCCTTTGATGGCTTGGAAAATGGATTCTACGCTGTAACACCCACTATAAGTGGCTATGTGTTTTATCCTCGCTCATTTGAATTAAAAGTAGAATACAAAGATCTTATTGGTATTGATTTTAAAGCATTAGCAAAGATCTGTCCTGCACAAGAGATTTTAGAAGGACAATCTTATTCTCTTGATCTGCTGAGGAATTTGAAAGACAAAATATTAGCTAAAAATGAGTTGGGCAGAAAATATACTAAGCTCTATTATAAACATGCAAGTGAATTAACGGGCCTTATTATTGCACATGAAGAAATTAGAGAAGATGCAACCGAATTTATTTTAGATATCATGCCTGATATTACATCAATTGTTGAAGGTGAAGAAGTAATCTTAAGATCAGAGGTGATAGAGGAAGTTGAAGATCTTATTGACACTTTAGAATCTTATGGGAGCCCTGGATTGAGAAAAACTCTGAACATGATGAGAGAAGATATAATAAACAAAAGAACCCTTGATAAATTTGGAGTTATTAGTCAATAGGATTAAATCAATAGCAGATAATACAGTGAAAAAAAGGGACGGTTTCTCACCGTTCTTTTTTTATGGGGTAATTATGATTAACTAATCTTTTCCTATATATGGTAAATTAATTATTTTTAGGCAACATAACTGCAAGTGCATCTTTTTTTACAGAAAGACAAGCTGGCAATCTGCCAAAGAAATCACCATCTGCTTGAATAAATACATCATCTGGTGAACTTACTTCGATCTCTTTTGTTTTACAATAGTAAACATCAGTATATGTGAGATGTTTCATTTGAAGAATTCCTAAGACATATTTTAGCATATTCCAAGGACCTTTGCTTTGAAACACACACAGATCTAAACTATCATCTCTAAGTGAAGCATGGGGAGTTACTGAAAATCTTCCTCCATAATAGTGTGCCTTACCAATAATAGCACTGTATCCTTTTACGATTTTTCCCTGATCAATCTGAATATAGAGAGGAGAGTGAGTGTATTTTGAAACCACTCGCATACCATTGAAGATATAAGCCGCCTTACCCCATTTTGAAATTATACTGCGATCTATTTCACGCACTACTCCCCCATCAAAGCCAATACCAATCATCAATAAAAAATGCTTTTTTATCTCCCTCTCACCAGATCCCTCTTTTAATCGAATATATCCCACATTAATAAGCGTGGGTAATCCCCCTAGAATAACATTCATTGCCAAAACAGGATCTGATGGGATATGTGTTTCCAGAGAAAATACATTAGCTATACCAATTGGCAGAACACCAAGTCTCACTGATGAACCGACAAGACCATTGGCGATCTCGTTTATTGTTCCATCTCCTCCGGCTGCTATGACTATTTCTGTGCCTTTTTTTATTTCCTCTTGAGCAAATATATATGCATCTCCTCTCTTACTAGTTTCTCTAATTTCAGGAATAACGCCATTTGATCGTAAAATGGTTATAGCTTCTTTTACACTCCGGTGATTTCTCTTGCCAGCTATGGGATTAATAACGATTGTTATTTTCATGAGAATTTTCAGAAAATGCTGGTTATATTATACAATTATTGTGTATTTTCAAGGTAAAATAAATGAGGTTGAAAGGAGTTCATTATAATTTTATAAATGCGTAAAAGGAAGTGAGATTCATCCAGATCCTCATTGTTTTTATCAAACAAAAAGGTGGATAATAAGCATTGTCTATCACCATTTCTATCTTTCCGTAACAGTTAAAATCTGGTTAAGTATCCCTTCGGGGAAACTCAAATATCGTGCTCTCTCAATTTCAATCTTGATAACCTTCATGTCAGGTCGTACATCTTTTATTCCCATCTGTTTTAAATCTTCCCTTTCCTCTACATTTATAACCTTCCTTACTTTAAGATACCTCTCCTTATCTTCAGGATTTATGATCTCTGCCTTTCCCCAGATTTGCAGCCCCCTAACTGACTGAAAGCCTGAATAGTCTCCATAGAGGCTAACTGAGACAGAGGGGTTTTCCCTTATGTTTTTTACTTTCATTCCTCCCTCAGTGAGTATATAGATGGTAAGGTCTTTACTACGGTAACGTACAGGAGTGGATCGGGGAATATTATTTGAACAGGTTGCGAGGGTACAGATTTTATTTTCTTCTAAGAACTCTGTAATTTTTTTCTTTAATTCATCGTGGGTTAACCTTCTTTTCCTAACTTTAAGCTTTTCAATAAAATCTCTTTCAAGCATCTCATCATACTCTTTTTCTGCTCCTTCTTTTATCTCTTTACTTTCCATCTCTTGCCCTCTCTATCACACTATGGTAATACTCATTATAACCTCTTACTCTCCTATAACACGATTTATCCCCTGATTGTAAAAAAGAAAGTATTTATGAGTTGTAAAAAATGAAGTTATTGTTTTGATTAAATTTAAAATCTTTATAATCTGCATTAACCCCGTTATATATTCACTATCTAATGGGGTGAATCTGCATCTCAAAAGAAATTTCCTCTAGATTTATTAACCTTATTATTCAATATACTTAACTACAAGGTCACCAACCTCAGAAGTAGTATAGCCCATTTTCCCAGCAGAGAGATTTTTTACATCATTTGATACTACCTTCATAATGGCTTTTTCCACAATTCGTGAAGCTTCTAATTCACCAAAATGTTCTAGCATCATCTGGCAGGCAGAAATAGATGCCAGGGGATTTACCATATTTTTCCCGGTATATTTAGGTGCAGAACCACCAATGGGTTCAAACATGGAGGTTCCTTCAGGATTGATATTTCCTCCCGCCGCAATTCCCATTCCACCCTGAATCATAGCACCAAGGTCAGTAATGATATCACCAAACATATTATCAGTCACAATCACATCAAACCATTCAGGATTCTTAACCATCCACATACAAATGGCATCCACATGAGCGTAGTCAGTAGTAATCTCAGGATACTCATTTCCTACCTGGTCAAATACCCTCTGCCAGAGGTCATGAGCATAAGTCAAAACATTGGTCTTACCACACAAGGTTAGTTTTTTCTTCTTACTTCTCTTTCGGCATAAGCTGTAGGCATATCTAATGCATCGTTCTACTCCTTTTCGGGTGTTAATAGATTCCTGGATGGCAATTTCATCTGGTGTTCCCTTCCTTATGAAACCACCACTACCAACATATAACCCCTCTGTGTTCTCCCTCACCACGATAAAATCTATATCTTCAGGTCCCTTATCTTTTAAGGGTGTTTCAACACCCGGGTAGAGTTTTACCGGACGCAGGTTGATATATTGGTCTAAACCAAATCTGATTTTAAGCAGGATACCCTTCTCTAAAATACCTGGTTTTATATCTGGATGTCCTATGGCTCCCAGGTAAATAGCGTTAGCTCTTTTAAGTTCCTTTAAAGCTGAATCAGGCAAGGTTTCACCAGTCCTCTTATATCTCTCACCTCCAAAGTCATAGTGAATAGCTTCATATTTAAAATGCACCTTTTCTGACAGAGCCTTAAGCACTTTGAGTCCTTCATTTATAACTTCGGGTCCCGTGCCATCACCAGGAATAACTGCTATCTTATACATTTGTTAACCTCAATGGATATTTTGTTGATGCCATTCTTTTCGCTGATAAAATTTCAGTAATCACCAATAGTTCATCACTTATATGCCGTTCCTCCTTATTTATTCTTTTTCCTGGCCATTACATAGTGCATTAAACCTCCATGGGCAATTATATCGTGCATAAATGGTGGTATGGGTTCAGCTTTATAGATTTTTTCCTTGCTAAGGTTTATAATTTTACCAGTATGGGTATTAACCTCAACCTCGTCACCCTCATCTATATCTTCAAAAGCTTCTGGACAGATTATAATAGGCAGTCCAACATTAAATGCATTTCGATAGAATATACGAGCGAAACTTTTTGCTATAATACACGATACCCCGGTAGCTTTAATAGCAATGGGGGCATGTTCTCTAGAACTTCCACATCCAAAATTCTTGTCTGCTACAATAATATCACTATTTTTTACCTTTGAGGCAAAATCTGAATCGATGTCTTCCATACAGTGTTTGGCTAACTCTTTAGGATCTGTGGTGTTCAGATAGCGCCCAGGTATGATAAGATCAGTATTAATATCAGCACCGAATTTCCAGCATCTTCCTTTCATTTTACGCTCTTACTCCGATTTCTTCAGGACTGCAGATGCGTCCCAGCACTGCAGAGGCAGCAGCAATTGCCGGATTTGAGAGATAAACTTCACTTTCCTGATGTCCCATGCGACCTATAAAATTACGATTAGTAGTTGCAATAGCCCTTTCTCCTTGAGCTAAAACACCCATATGTCCTCCCAGGCAGGGTCCACAGGTAGGTGGGCTGATTACTGCGTGGGCATCCATGAATATCTCCAAAAGTCCCTGTCGCATTGCTTCTTGATAGATTCTGGGTGTGGCAGGAATGATGACTAAGCGTACATAGGGCGCCACTTTTTTTCCCTTTAATATTCTAGCAGCAATCTGAAGGTCTTCAAGCCTTCCATTAGTACAACTACCAATCACCACTTGATCAATAGGAACGTTTCCAACCTCGCTTATGCTTCGAACATTCTCAGGTGAGTGGGGAAAAGCCACCTGAGGCTCCATCTTATTAACACGGTATTCTTTGATTGCACTATATTTGGCATCATCATCGCTAGTAAAGAATTTTATCTTACTACTATTAGGTATCCTCTCCCTCACATAACATTCAGTAACCATATCGGCTGCTATGACGCCACTCTTGGCTCCTGCTTCAATTGCCATATTAGTGATAGTAAACCTACCTGACATAGAGAGGTCTTTAATTACCTCACCAGTAAATTCCATAGCCTTATAGAGAGCACCATCAACACCAATATCTCCAATGGTATGGAGAATGAGGTCTTTTCCTCCAACCCAAGGATTTAATCTACCATTGAAGACAAACTTAATACTTTCAGGCACTCTAAGCCAGATTTCTCCTGTAACCATAGCTGCCGCAACATCCGTGCTTCCCACCCCAGTGGCAAATGCGCCAAGTGCTCCATAGGTGCAGGTATGGCTATCTGCTCCTATAACCACATCTCCGGGTTTCACAATACCTTTTTCAGGAAGCAGTGCATGTTCTATTCCCATCTCGCCACCTTCATAGAAATGAGTGAGATGCTGTTCTTTGGCAAACTCCCTCAGTAAGCGGCACTGTTCAGCCGAGAGAATATCTTTATTTGGGGCAAAATGATCTGAGACCAGCACAATCTTCTCTTTATCAAATACCTTCTCAACCCTTGATGCTCGAAATTTTTCTATAGCAAATGGTGCTGTAATATCATTAGCTAAGACAATATCGACTTTTACTTCAATCAACTGCCCTGGTTTTATTATTTTCAGACCTGCATGCTCAGCCAGGATTTTTTCCGTGATGGTCATTCCCATTGGTTAAATCACTCTATCGTTATAATGATTCAATAAAATTCTTTTTAAACTGATTGTATCTCGCATCTAGTATCCAGTATCAAGTATCCAGCGTCTTGTCAACTAGAAGGGCTATAAATTTATAAAATAGGCAAGAGTCAGAGCGATCAAGGCAGTATTTAATGCGTCCTGTCCTGATCTTCTTTGTCTTGCCTTTGATTCTAACTATAAGTAGCTTTTAATAGGGGTTTGCTTCAGATATGCCAGCCTATTTAAGGCATTAATATAAGCTAAAACACTAGCCATAATAATATCAGTGTGGGCACCTCTTCCAACTATTTCCTTTCCGTCTTCTTCAAGTCGAACAGTAACTACTCCCTGAGCATCAGTACCACCTGTGATTGCATCGACACTATATTTCAACAGCTTACTTTTCGTCTGCGTAATCTTGGCAATGGTCTTAAAGGCTGCATCAACTGGTCCATCACCCATCCCCACGTCCTTAATTTGTTTCCCATCAACTTCCATCTGGACTGTGGCAGTGGGTATAGCAAAACTGCCGCTTACCACATTTATATTGATTAGTTTATACTTATCAGGTGCTCTCAGTACAATTTCAGCTACTATGGTCTCTAAGTCTTCATCATAGAGATCTTTCTTTTTATCAGCGATTTCTTTAAATCGATTAAAAACTTTATTAACATTATCATCAGATAATTCATAGCCCCTTTTCTTTAACTCTTCTCTCAGTGCATGTCGACCTGAGTGCTTTCCCAGCACTAAGGTACTTTTCCTTACACCAACAGACTCAGGTGTCATAATCTCATAGGTGATCTTATCTTTGAGCAAACCATCCGTGTGGATACCTGATTCATGGGCAAAGGCATTAGAGCCCACTATTGCCTTATTGGGTTGAACCGCTACTCCCGTTATTCGAGTAAGAAGTCTACTCGTATTATAAATTTCTTCTTTTATAATATCAGTTCCAAGATGTGCATAATCCCTTCTGGTATGAAGTATCATTACTACCTCTTCTAGAGAGGTGTTCCCTGCCCTCTCTCCGATACCGTTTATAGTGCACTCTACTTGACGTGCACCGTTTAAAACAGCAGTGAGAGAATTTGCCGTTGCCAATCCCAAATCATTGTGGCAATGAACACTGATTACTGCTCTATCTATATTAGGAACTTTCTGCCTGATATATCTTATCAGATCGCCAAATTCAGGAGGAATGCTATATCCCACCGTATCGGGTATATTGACGGTTGTTGCACCAGCATCGATGGCTGCCTCGATAACCTGACAAAGATAATCACGATCACTTCTGGTAGCGTCCATAGCAGAGAATTCTACATTGTCTGTATAGGATTTAGCCCTCTTAACGGAGGCGATTGCCATCTCTAACACCTCTTCTCTGCTTCTTCGAAGTTGATGAGCTAGATGAATATCAGAAGTAGAAATGAAAGTGTGAATACGGGGATTACGAGCATGTTTTATAGCTTCCCAAGCACGATCAATGTCTCTATCATTGGCACGAGCCAAACCAGTAACCTGAGAGCTCTCAATCGATTCTGCAATCAATTTAACAGCCTCAAAATCTCCTTGAGAAGCAACAGGAAAACCTGCTTCGATTGCATCAACACCAAGCTTTTCAAGCTGCTTTGCCATACTCAGCTTCTCCGGGATGTTCATACTGAATCCAGGTGATTGTTCTCCATCCCTTAAGGTGGTGTCAAAAATTTTAACCTTTTCCAATTGAATTCCCTCTATACTTTTGAAATATTCTTATAACTCTCTGTTTTTTCAAGCAGTTCCTTTTGAAGTCTCTTCCTTCTCATCATGAAAAAATATCCAACGGGGCCTGAGATGGTGTAGATTCCCGCCCCTGCAAAGAGAAAGATCTCAGGTTCACCAATGAGGAGAATGAATAGTAGAATTAATGCCACCAGAACATTGAATGGTCTTCTTTTCCTAAAATCAAACTCTTTGAAGCTGTGATATCGTATGGTGCTCACCATGAGCATTGCGAGTAGGCAGGTGAGCAATGGGATAGTAACATTTTTTATCTCTGCGATACCCAGATTATAAAAAAGAATCACCGTGGTAGCAATCATAACAGCTGAAGACGGAGATGGTAACCCGTAAAAATACTTACTTTCTAATGAGTTAGACTGGACATTAAATCGTGCTAGTCTGAGAGTAACACATATTATATAGAGAAAGGTAACGAGCCATCCCCATTTCCCAAAAGATTTTAATGCCCAGCTATAAACCAAGATACCAGGTGCAATGCCAAAACTTATCACATCCACTAATGAATCATATTGCTCACCAAACCTGCTGACAGAATGAATAAGGCGAGCAATTCTTCCAGCTAGGATGATTGCCCATGATGCGTATAAAAAACTCTCCTTAATGGAAGCAGTTATAGAGTAAAAGCCGCAAAAAAGACTGAGGGAAGTAAAAATACTGGGGAGAATGTAGATACCTCTTTTAATCTTTCTCTTACCTTTCCCTCGCTTCAAGTTTAATCTCCTAGATACTGGTTACATCTTAATCTAGCTCATTTGGTTTTCTGTTGACTACTAACCTTTTTAAGAGATGGGTTGTTTTCTGCACACTAATTCTTTTAATTTGTAAACTTACTTTTTGTGTTTCTCCACAATGCCTAATTTCAGTTTTAATATGCTTTTCTTCCTGCAATTCCTTTCGTAGCCTTTGAAATTTTCTTTGACTGCTCCTTTGGCCGCAGAGAACGAGTAGCTTTGCCTGCTAACCACATCTCGGAGTTGGCCATAGTCTCCAGTTCTTTGGTCAGTTGTTCCTGATAGTTGGATCTGCCACAGGCAGAGAGTACCCGACGCGTTTCCTCACCTGATTTTACTCTTCTGTAAATTTCTTTAAACACAGGCATCACAGCATTTTTAAATTTAGGTTTCCAGTCAAGAGCACCACGCTGGGCTGTAGCTGAGCAGTTTAAATACATCCAATCCATACCGTTTTCATCCACGAGTCTTATAAGACTTTGCGTCAGCTCTTCAACCGTCTCATTGAATGCTTCACTTGGGCTGTGCCCATTCTTGCGAAAAACTTCATACTGTGCTTCCATGATGCCCGCAAGGGCACCCATCAGAACTCCACGCTCACCGGTCAAATCACTGTAGACTTCATTTTTGAAAGTCGTTGGAAACAAATACCCAGATCCGATGGCGATGCCTAGAGCGATGCAGCGGTCTCTCGCTCTGCCGGTTGCATCTTGATATACTGCAAAGCTGGCGTTAATACCTGCACCTGAAAGGAAATTTCGGCGAAGTGAGGTACCCGACCCTTTAGGAGCAACCATGATAACATCAATATCATCGGGAGGAATTACGCCCGTCTGATCCTTATACACAATCGAGAATCCATGAGAGAAATATAACGCATCACCCGGATTGAGGTTCTTCTTGATGATGGGCCAGATTGCCCTTTGAGCTGCATCAGAGACTAGCATTTCAACTATCGTTCCGCGTTGTGCAGCCTCTTCGATATCAAATAGATCTTTTCCAGGCTTCCAACCGTCTTTCTTTGCACGATCCCAATCCTTCTTAAAATCTTTTGACTGGCCGACAATCACATGAAAACCGTTGTCTTTCATATTTAATGACTGCGCAGGGCCTTGCACTCCATATCCAATAACAGCAATGGTCTCGTTTTTAAGAACTCTATGTGCCTTTAACATAGGGAACTCTTTTCGCATGACAACTTTTTCCCTTATACCCCCAAAATTGATAAGTGCCATTATACCAATTCCTCCCCTTATTGAATTTTGCCTAGTGACCCCAATTAATTGTTATTTATAAAATTAAAGCCTTTATTATCAAGGAGTTATCTAATTTAGTGCATTGCATGCAACCTATTGATAAAAAAAATTTTTATATTGTTTACAATAAAATGGGTACATTAACGAAATTTGAATAGTGCATGATTTTGCTACTTTCTTACTTCTCGATTACGTTCAATTGTTTTTTGAGTGTGCTGTTTTTCTCCCTTTTAAAGTCCTTATCTTGCTTCCTCTTGTGAGTGCTGCACTTCCAGTTCTTGCAATCTCCTTAATCCCTAGAGGGGAAAAGAGATCTATAATAGCCTTGATCTTATTTTCATCACCTGTTACTTCCACTGTATAACTTTCAGGGCTTACATCTACCACTTTTCCCCTAAATACATCAATGATACTTAGGATTTCAGAACGGGTTTCTTCAGTAACTGCAACCTTGATTAAGGCTAGTTCACGCCCCACGTACTCATCGCCCTTAAAATCAACAACCTTAATAACATTAATCAATTTATTGAGCTGTTTGTTTATCTGTTCTAAAATTTTATCATTTCCTGTAGTAAGGATAGTCATCCTTGATATTTTTGGATCGATAGTCTCTGCAACAGAGAGGCTCTCAATATTAAACCCCCTTCCACTGAATAATCCAGCTACTCTTGAAAGCACACCTGGTTTATTTTCAACTAGCAGTGAAATAGTATGTTTCATAACAAACCCTCATCATAAAAGTATCATCTTATCTATAGAGGCTCCTGCTGGAACCATGGGATACACACCTTCTTCAGACTCAACGACAAATTCCATAATAACAGGTTTTGTAGATTTTAGGGCCTTTTTTATTACCGGAACAACCTCGCTTGGCTTAGTAGCTCTTAATCCCATTGCCCCATAGGCTTCTGCTAACTTTACAAAGTCAGGTGAAGAATCTAAGAAAGTTGAAGAATAGTTTTTATCATAAAACAGTTCCTGCCACTGTCTGACCATACCTAAGTAACTGTTGTTCAAAATGGCAACCTTTACAGGTAACTTATGTTGTACTGCAGTTGCCAATTCTTGGATATTCATCTGTATACTCCCATCTCCAGCAATATCAATAACAGTCTCTTTGGGGAAAGCAACTTGAGCACCAATAGCCGCTGGGAAACCATATCCCATAGTACCTAATCCCCCTGAAGTGAGGAACTTTCGAGGTTGATCAAAGCTGTAGTATTGAGCTGCCCACATCTGATTCTGACCAACTTCTGTGGATATTATGGCCTTCCCCTTAGTTAATTGATACAGTTTTTCAACCACATACTGAGGTTTTATTACATCTCTTTGCTTATAGGCCAATTGATGGGTATTCTTCCACCTATTGATTTGGGCAAACCATGATTTTCTCCTAGACTTCCAATTTATTTTCTTTACATCTTCAAGTAAGGCATGAAACTTCTTTAAAATATCCTTTAAATCCCCAACGATGGGGATATCTACCCTCACATTTTTGCTTATGGAAGTGGGGTCGATATCGACATGTATAATTTTTGCCAATGGTGCAAATTTATTAATATCTCCTGTGACCCTATCGTCAAAACGTGCACCAATGGCAATCAAAAGATCACAATTGGTAACAGCCATATTAGCTCGATAGGTGCCATGCATTCCTAACATTCCTAATGAGAGCGAGTCGGTGCCCGGAAAACCTCCTAATCCCATAAGAGTGGTTGTAACAGGAATCTGCAGTTTATGAGCTAAATCTACAAGTTCCCTGGAGGAATTAGAAGATATGACACCTCCTCCTGAGTAGATCAGAGGTTTTTTAGCCCGTAAGATTTCATTAAATGCCCGTTTGACCTGTCCTAGGTGACCGGAATACGTTGGATTATAGCCCTGTAACTGAATATGCTCAGGATAGTGAAAATGGGATATTCCTTTGATCACATCTTTGGGAAGATCAATCAATACAGGACCAGGTCTCCCACTTCTAGCTATGTGGAATGCTTCTTTTATAGTGAGGGCTAGCTCATCCGGATTCTTAACCAAATAATTGTGTTTTGTACAGGGACGGGTAATTCCAACAATATCAGCCTCTTGAAAGGCATCGTTCCCGATGAGCATAGTAGGAACTTGACCTGAAAAAACAACAACTGGGATAGAATCCATGTATGCTGTAGCAATCCCTGTTACTGTGTTGGTTGCACCAGGGCCAGAAGTTACTAAGCACACTCCCACCCCTCCAGTAGCTCTTGCATACCCATCAGCAGCATGCACAGCAGCCTGTTCATGTCTAACAAGTATGTGTCTAATAGTGTAGTTTTTCAACTCATGGTAGATATCCAGAACGGCTCCACCTGGGAAACCAAAAATGTCAGTTACCCTTTCCTTTTTCAAACACTCAAAAAATATTTGTGCTCCGGTTTTTCCCTTCACCTTAGCTTCCTATTTGGAAAACAAAATTAGCGATATCTTTTCAAAATCATTTCAATCTTATCTCTTCCAACTAGTTTCAATTTCTTTATCTTCTTCTGCCTTATTTCTTCATCTGGAGTGAGGTATACCTTTTTATTCAGTTCTTCTAATTGTTTTTCCAGTGTAATATGTTCTTCCACATACTTCCTCAATTCTTCATCATGGTTAATATGCCTTTCAATCAATAATCTGTCTTTTTCTTCCATTGAATCTATCACCCTTGTAAGGATTAGCTATTTACTAGATTAAAAATATAATAATACTAAATAGATGTCAATATTCTATCTTTTTCCCCCTCCCATTAATCTCTGCCTCCGGTGGTCTCACATAAACTGGCGTGATACGTTCAATATCCATTACGTCATTATTCTTAAACTTCTTCAGGGCCAACTGAGCAATAACCGAGGCCTTGGGATACTTAAGATGAAGAGGAGCAAATAAAACCTTTTTTTTAAGTCTACGGGGAATTTTGTCTCTATAAATATCGCTGCCATTTCCCAGAAAAATCACCTCTTCCTGAATTTCATCTAAAAGATTTTGTGGTTTAACTATTCTATCAGGTGTGAGCTTTTTTAGAATATGACTACCTTTTCTCCTGTAGAAGGCAGTATATACTTCTCCTTTACGAGCATCTAATAATGGACAAATCAACACATTGCTAAAGCAAATATTATGTGCCAAACCATCCAGTGAGGGAATGCCGACCAAGTGTTTTTTGGTGGATAGTGCTAATCCTTTAATTACACTAAGTCCAATCCTTAAAGCGGTAAAAGATCCTGGCCCTAGTGCTAAGGCAAAACCATCGATTTCTTGGATAGAGATTTGAGCACTTTGTAGTGTGTAATCAATAGTGGGAAAAAGTGCATCAGAATAGGTTGTCTTGATTCCTATTTGATACTCTGCTAAAAGTTGATGGTCACTAATCAGAGCGATGCTTCCCATCATAGTTGAGGTTTCTATTGCTAATAATTTCATTGCTGAGATGCATAAATTGCTTAAAACCTTTATCTCCAGGGAAGGAAATCTAAATATTTTTTAGGAACAGCTCTCAAGATATCATTATAAGTAACGGTCAAAAGAAGAAGGATTATTAAAGCAAATCCAATTTTTTGGGCAATCTCAATTTTTTTTGTTCCTAAAGGCCTTCTCATGATCAATTCAATCAATAAAAAAAGCAGATGGCCTCCATCAAGTATAGGTATGGGTAGTAGATTTAGTATGCTTAAATTAAGGGTAAGAAAGGCAGTAAAAATAAGAAGAGATGAGAGCCCTAATTTTGCTGCAGTACCTGTCATTTTTGCAATCATTATGGGTCCACCTAAGGTTTTTAATGAGAGCTTTAAGGTAAATAGTTTTCCCAACGCCCAGAGGGTAAGTCCTGTCATCTCAATAGCTTGTTTAAACCCTTCTTTCAGTGAGGCCAGTATTCCAAACCTTTTTAACACCGTTTCTTCAAATGGCATTATCCCAATCTTCCCGACTGCCTTAATCCCTATGTCTTGAATATTCTGAGATTTAATAGTAGTAAGAAGTTCCTTTCCATCACGAACAATTTCAAATGTGAGCTTATCCTCCTGAGGGAAACCTTTGCCTAATAACGCTCCCTTCCAATAGGAGACATCTTTAGAATTGATGGTTAGTATAGTATCTCCCACTCTTAAGCCTGCTTGATAGGCTGGTGATTCCTTTTGAATCTCATCTATCCTTGCAGCAGGTTTGATCTTAAACGTTATGAGTTTCCCTTCTCTCTCAATCTTAAATGTTACCGCTTCTCCCAGGTGTTTCTTAATAATCTCCGACATCTCTACCCAATGGGTTATCTTGTTATCACCTATTTCTTTAATCAGATCACCTGGTTCTAAACCAGCTTCTAGAGCAGGTGAATCATTAACTACTCCTCCTATCGTAGCATCCATTTTGGGGAACAGTCCTATCCCTGCTGTGCTTAAGCTATCGGAATAAAGGTTAACTATTTTTTCTTGGATTCTATTGCCTCTTCTAATTCTTATTTTTATTTCCTTACCGAGCTGTGTTTGAGTGAGGGTGTTGAACATCTTCCAATTTTCAACCTCTTTCCCATTAACAGCAAGTATATGGTCTCCTGTTTGAAAACCTGCTGTCATAGCAGGTGAGTCTTCAGCAACCCAATGTACTACCGATTTTTTCTCTAAATAGGTAGGAACCTGAATGCCTATAATAAATACAAGAGGCATGAGAATAAAGGTTAAAAGAAAGTTCATGAGAGGTCCTGCTGAGACTATTGCCCATCTTACTCCTACAGAACGAGATCCAAATTCTTTTGAATCATTGGTGAGGGGTTCATCAGGGTTTTCTCCCTTTAGTTTTACATATCCCCCTAAGGGTATGGCAGAGATCATATAGTGGGTTTCACCCCTTTTGAACCCAAATAGTTTAGGGCCAAAACCTAAAGAGAACTTTTCTACCTCAACTCCTGTTCTTTTGGCGACAATGAAATGTCCAAATTCATGTACAAAAATGAGGATGCCAATTACAATTGTAAAAGAAATTAATGTAATCATCGTGTCATAACCTAACCTTCACATTTTTTAAGTTCTTTCTATTTAAGATGTGAAATCATTTCTTCAGCTTTTTGTTGAGCCCAACAATCTGCTATAAGAACATCTTCAAGACAATCAATTTTTCGAGGGTGATGAACGTCCATAGTCCTTTCTACAATTTCAGGAATATCTGTAAACCGTATCTTTCTGTTAAGAAAAGCTCTTACAGCTATTTCATTTGCTGCATTTAAAACTGCTGGCATGGTTTCTCCATCTTCTAGTGCCCTATACGCTAAACCTAAAGCGGGGAATTTTTTGAGATCTGGTGGAATGAAGTTCAATTTCCCAACTTCCAATAAATTCAAAGAAGACAGCATAGTAGGCATCCTCTTAGGGTATGAGAGGGCGTACGATATTGGGATTCTCATATCTGGATGGGACAACTGAGCAATCACACTCCCATCAGTATATTCTACCATTGCATGAACAATACTTTGAGGATGGATATACACTTTAATATTTTCTGAGGCTATATCAAATAACCACTTTGCCTCAATCACCTCTAAACCTTTATTCATCAAGGAGGCTGAATCGATAGTCACTTTTTTCCCCATTTTCCACTTTGGATGATTTAGAGCTTCCCTTGGTGCAACAGTTGCGAGCCTCTTGTGAGAATACCTTAGGAAAGGACCTCCAGAGGCTGTTAGAATTATAGTTTTGATATACTTTTTTCGGTTTCCCTGTAGTGACTGAAAGATAGCACTATGCTCACTGTCAATAGGTATAATTTTCGTATTTTGCTTGCGAGCTTCACTCACTATAATCTTACCAGCCATCACGAGTGTCTCTTTATTGGCTAAGGCAATATGCTTACCTCTTTTAACAGCTGTATAAGTAGGAATTAATCCAGCTGAACCAACAATAGCAGACACTACTATATCTATTTCTTCTAAGCTGGCAACGATAGCTACCCCCTCATTTCCATAAACTATTTCTGGCATGTAGTTTCTGGGAAGAAGCCTTTTGAGTTCCTTAGCGAGGGTTTCTGTAAGTACAGAAACTATTTGAGGTTTAAATGCTTTAATCTGGTCTTTTAGTAGTTTAAGATTGGTTCCTGCTGCTAGTGCAATAATGCTAAAACTGTCAGGAAAGCGACTAACGACATCAAGTGTATTTATCCCTATTGAGCCCGTTGAACCTAAGATTGATAAACGCTTCAATAATGTCTCCCATGTTGTAGTGATGAAGGCAAGGTCATATACAAATTATTATTACATATACCATCATAAAATCAACATTTTATAATAGTATACCAAGGGAGCAGTAAAAAGGAGACTGTCTATACGGTCAAGCATTCCCCCATGTCCTGGAAACAAGTTGCCTGAGTCTTTGACACCATTTATCCGCTTAAAGGTTGATTCGCAAAGGTCTCCTAACTGGCTTATCACTGCTATCCCTAAAGCGAGAACTACACAGTGAGTCATGGTAAGCTGTTTCAAAAACCAAAGTTTACCACCAAAGGCAGCAATCAAACTAGCTGCTAAACCTCCTAGAGCCCCTTCAATTGTCTTATTAGGACTAGCAACAGCGTAGAGTTGGTGCTTCCCTATCAAACTTCCTATACTATAAGATCCACAATCTCCACCCCATACTACTAAAAGAGTAAAAAACACCCAGCTTCTTCCGTCTTCACCGCACCTTATTAATATAAGGTAGGATAATAATAAACTCACGTAGAGAATACCAATAACCACTATGAAAGGCTTAGTCAGTGAAAACACTTTTTTAGAAAAGAATACTAGATGCATAAGCAGTGAGAGAAAAGCAGCAAGAGTAACAAGAACTATTGACCAGACTATAAGCCAACTCAACCCATTGGTGTTTTCAAAAGATAGATAATCCCGATAATAATAGATAAACCAGACTAAAACCAAACCTGGGACAATGGCACTAGTGTTTGTGAAGCTATCATTTGCCAGATTCATTTTATTAAATTCGACGAGACCAAAGCCAACAGTCAGCATGATAGTGATTAAAAAGATAATTTCTGAGCCCCAATAAACTAAAGCTATAAGAAGCGGAATTGCAATTATTCCTGTTAAAATCCTTTTAGCTAACATTTTACTCAAAT